>Ga0214542_1002007_pt1 | contig 42213 bp, 27 predicted proteins | sample CNSS1metaG_FD_160096 | JGI IMG/M metagenome (GOLD analysis project Ga0214542, IMG submission 160096) | Root nodule microbial communities from cowpea collected in UCLA plant growth center, Los Angeles, California, USA - CNSS1 | ecosystem: Host-associated > Plants > Roots > Nodule | place: USA... | reverse complement strand
TGGGTAAGGATGAATTAAAAGCTTGGTTTATTGCTCGAGCAACAAAACCCTTACCCTGCTTCTCGAACTCAAGCCACCGAATCCCAAACTCGAACTCAAGCCATCGAAAGCGTTACTGGAAGGAGGCTGTCACGGCGACGATTGGGAGTGGGATTGCGACGGCAGTGGCAGCAGCAATCGGCGGCAACAGCAGCGGCGACTTCAATAACGCGTTTGGAGACGAAGAATCGCGTTTTGCAGTGGGTGACGGAGCGGACACCGGAAGAAGGCCGTTACGGCGAAGATTGCAACTGGCACGGCGGCGGTTCAGAGTGGCGGTAATGGCGCAACGCGAGGCGCGCGTTCTCACTGCGTTTTGGAGGAGACGAAGACGACTTCACGAAATGGGGGGAAAGGGTTTCTAATTTTTTTTAAGTTTAATCCGCGAACTTACCGACGGAGTAATCCGTCGGTAATCCGTCGGTAATTGCATGAAAAAATTTACCGACGGATAAATCCGTCGCCAGCTGTCTCTTGTGTTATTACCGACGGACGAATCCGTCGGTATTGTTCCCGCTTAAGATCCGTCGCTAAATCCGTCGGAAAATTATCATTACAGACGGATAAATATCCGTCGGTATTTGTCCGTCGGTAATTAACAGATTTCTTGTAGTGAGTGTGAGTGAGTGAAATAAATTAAAGGTGCAGGTTTAACCATTGTTTTGTTTTCCAAGTGTAGCATGTGGGATGATGCATGGGTGGGGTCCACATGTAAATACACTTCCTTTCTCCTAGTTTCTTTTTCCTTCAAGCATATAATTATTGTAAGTTTTATTTTGGCATTTTACGTGGATCACGGTGCAGTGCATAAGGTTTAACTTTGGAATAGGTGTTCTTGAAATATTTGGTTGGTGCATGTGTGCGTGAGTGCAACATTTTGTTCCTTTTCTAATTTTCTTTCATGAAAATGCATGGGTTACGTGAATTCAGGGATACATGGTTTCTTGGCTATATTTCATATATATTTTAATGTTGGTGGTGTGGGTAGCTCTTTGGTTTTCAAAACATGTTTTATACACCCCATTGTTGTTAGATGACATGCTTGGAGTTGTTTTCTTATTCTTTTTGGTTTTTTTGAAAGTTATTGTTTGGCTTGATAATATTAAATAATGTTATGATATTGTTTGGTTATCTATACTTATTAGTGCGACCTTACTTGATTTGAATTACATATGTTTTCATGGGTTGCATGGTATGGAGTTTAAGTGATGGTTTCAGGATAATTACTTATGTGATGTTATGCCTATGTTTGAATGAATATCATTCGTTGAGTTTTTTGCTTGAATATGTTGTTTGGTAAGTTGATTGGCTTTGATGGAACTTTATTTTCCATGCATGATGTGTTACTTTGTTGGCAATATGACATTCTCATGTGTTAAATGTTGGGAGTGTTTTGCCTTGCTTGAAAGCTCTTGGTGGAATTAAATGTTGTGTGAGGTTTTCTGTACCTAGGAACCCAGTGAAGACTCTTTTGCATGTGTGAAGCAGTGGGAATGGGAAAGATGTTTCTCCTTATTTCGGCTCGTTGCGAGTATAGTGCCTGATATGCGAGGCATCGACGTTTTTACTCATAATTCCTTGAGGAATAAGGGAGACAGTCTGGCTGCGATAGTGGGACACATCGAACCATCTGTTCTAGGAAACTAGATGTTGTTGTGGGGTAAGAGGTCGCAGAAAACCAAAGCTTGATTATGATCACTACGTTTGAAAATTTTAGATGAATGTGAAGCTTTGTTTGGTTTGGTATGATTATTTGGATTTTGGGGGATTTGTGTTCAAACCAAGGATTGATTGTGATCATAATGCTTAAGTGTTACTTGAATGGATTAGGTGTTGAGTATTATTGGACATGTTTTATTTACAAATTTCTTTTATATATATCAATGTTTATGGTTAGCTTACCCCTATTTGTTTGTGTGTTTGTTGTGTGTGCGATGATCGTATAACATGTGTGTTATGCGAGAGCAATGATATTGCAGATAATCTTGGCATGGAGTAGATTGACGAGAGGCTGGGGTGGACTCGAGAGTTTTTTATAAGTTATTTAGTTATTTTAAACAAGATATTAAAAACTATGTAATTTTCTTTTGTTTGCAATTGTTATTTGAATTTTTAGCCAAAGTGACGTTTTGGACTATGTAATTTAAATCAAATTAAAATTTTTTCATGACTTTTTCGTCAAACGCGTTCATTTCCTAATTTTTCATGACATCTCAAAAATTGGGGTGTTACAATAATGGTCCTCCAAATTTACACATTCATGGGCAATCTTGTCACAAAATAGGGAGTCTTTTGCCTTTGCCAAGTGGGGCACCAAAGTTTGTCAAACTATATTTGTTATTTATGATAATGACAATGAAATTCATAACAGGATACAATCTTTGAGGTAAATTTGTTTACTTATACCATGCATGATATTGTTTTTAACACTTAGTTATTGACGGTACCACCTTTTCATAGAAACCAAACTAGCATTGATGTTGCAATTGTAAAAAATTTAACCAAGATGCTAGTTGATTTCAATGTTCATTGTAAATCCTTTAGAATGACAATGGATGAGTACAAAGACCACTCATATGATGATCTGAAGTTGAGAGTCATTGTAGATAGAAACAAAGATGGGAGGGTATACAACATTCCTAATATGTCAAAAGTAGCAACTCTTATTGTTGGTGATGTTGACACAACGTCTCCTAGAGACATTATTATGGAAAACAGATCCAGGAAAGTCCAAAAAATAAATGAGCTACTTACAAGTTATTTAGGATATCAATATCCTTTACTATTACCATATGGTGAGGATGGGTACAAACACGATGTTAGTCATTGTGACAGGATGCTGCCTAGAAACCTTAAAAGAAATCGGTTGACAATTAAGGAAAGGTTTTGTTTTAGAATACAAACAAGGCATTGTGAAGCATTAGAATAGCCATTTGCAGTAATTTGGATTTCCATACCTGTTTGTCACATTCACATGTAGTCCAAAAGGGCCATAAATAGTTAGGTTACTCAAGCCAAATAAACTTTTCGCAACTAACCGGCCAGATATAATTGCTAGAGTCTTTAGATTAAATTTGAAGAACTTCTATCAGACATAACAAAGAAACATTGGCTCGACAAGGCTATAGCATATAAATATTACAAACCTTCTATAACATGTTAAATGTTGTCAATATATTTCACTACAAACATGTATATTATAGAATTTGAAAAATGTGGACTGCCTCATACACACTTGCTAATTTTGTTGCATCCAGACAACAAATATCCAAATGTAGAAGATATTAACAGAGTTATATCAGTTGAGATTTCATATCCTATTCAAGAGATAAAACTGCATCATTGTGTGAAGGAACACATGATACATGGTCCATAGGGGACAATTATAACAATTCCCTTCCTTGTATAAAAAATGGTAAATATAGAACCAAAAATATACACTAGAATAGGCTAAGACTATGCACTTTGCACTAGAATAAGCTAACACCTATGCACTAGAATAGGCTAACACTATGCACTGCAATCTTTCTTTCTCATTTGATATAGCATAAATTGGACTTTTGTGTAGCTTAAGACAACATTTAATAGCTTATGCATAAAGTTGACCATAATGAATGAGTGAAAGTGTAAAATATGTAAACAACACCCTAGACAACAATTAAATCTATATACACAAGTCCTAATTGACTAAAAATAACCAAAAACTGGTTTAAAAACTAACTTCTAACAAGATTTCTTTAATTCACTACTTAAACCTCAAAAACTATAATAGATAGATAGATAAAATTTGAAAACTGTACTAAACTAGCCTATAAATTTGTAAAGAAACTATCCTAACAAGTTTAAAATGGTAAAATCTAGCTAAGAAACAACTCAAATTACAAAAACTATCTAAAACTCCAAATATTACTACCTACAACCTAAAACTAGCAACAAGAATAGGCTAAAAGTGCTAAAAATTAAAACAGCCCTAAAGACATGTTTGCAACTGTCAACTAACTATCTACACATCTTTTTAATGGTAAAAGAAAAGTGGAAACCACCTAAAAATCCATAAACAACAACAATTTCAAAAACTTACATGTTAGAACCAAAAATATGCACTAAAATAAGCTAACACTATGCACTAGTATGTGCAAAATTAGGTAACTTTTATTCACTGCATAGTATGTTCAATTTTGAATTTTAGCATTCAATTCACATCTATTAAGCTAACACTATGCACTAGTATGTCCAAAATAAGGTAACTTTTATTCACTGCATAGTATGTTCAATTTTTACTTTTAGCATTCAATTCACATCTTTTTAATGGTAAAAGAAAAGTGGAAACCATCTAAAAGTCCACAAATAGCAACAATTTCAAAATCTTACTTGTTAGAACCAAAAATATGCACTAGAATAAGCTAACACTATGCACTAGTATGTCCAAAATTAACTTTTATTCACTGCATAGTATCTTCAATTTTGATTTTTAACATTCAATTCACATCTATTAAGCTGCATCTAAATCATAAAATCATCAAAATATATGTTGAATTACATCAGAATTTAAAATCAAAAGGAAAATTTTGATGTTAAAGTTGGTTTGGGCTAGTTTGCTATCAAATTTAGTCCAACCAGTGATTGAGTTTCTGTTATTCCAGCATTGTTTTTATATCATTCTAGAAAGTTTATTTGGAGATTAGAAACATGTCAGAACACTCAATTATGCCATTCCATGCTTTTTACAAATTTTGACCCATTGAGCACATTTTGGGCTATTTACACAAACTAGAATTGGAATTTTATTCTACAACCGTTCTTTCAATAAATTAACTATTTTAGGAGTCCATTACCATCATATTAACCATATCAGATTCTAGGATCATGCATTAATACATAACTAGTTCACTTTGTTTTGTTGAAACTTATGGTTTGGATAGTGAGTTTGTGCATTTGTGATTGTTGGAGTGTTCTGAAAATTTAGCTAAGTTTTTTTAGTGTATTAAAACTTGTTCATAACATTTACAATCACGAAATCCAGTTCCCCTGTTCATATACATGACTTTACCCAATCTTAGAAGCTAATTTGCATTCATTTAGGTTCTATTAGCCATTTTCTAATTTCCTCCATATTATGTTCATTTCTTTGTTTCTATATTCAATTTCCATCATATTATATTTGTTCAACTGCTAAAAACACCATTTCATTCATATCATTCAATTAAACCACATGAATTTTGCACTTAAACCATAAGCTCTCAAAACTAAAAGTCAATATCTTTGTTGTCAAGTGAGGTTTAATGGGAAGGCTTTGCATTTTCTACATATTTGACTATGTTTCTACATTGGGTTTAAAAGGTGGTTTTGTGATTCCAACCACGTTGCATAGGTTCTTTATAAGTAATTTCTCTTTATTCCAATGGACTTGTTATATGCTATTTCTAGGCAAAAGTCATAATTGACTTGTAGGCTTCCATTGTCTAATTAAGGGGGAATCTAAATAATTAAAGAATTATTTAAATGTTTTCAGTTGTTTTCTTTAATTTTCATATACTTTTGTTTTCTTTGCATAATATTTTCTCATGTATACATTATCTCTAGTATATAGGACTTAAACCTCACAAGCTTCAAAGCAAAAATCACATTGAGATAGGAAATAACGAGAACAACTTACTCAACACATAAAGAAGTGATCAAAAACCAAAATTAGATGGTAAAATAAGCAACTCACATTTAGGTTGAAGGCTTCAACAGAGAAGCCTCACCACCAATCAACAAGCCTACTCAAAAACACCTACATTGGCAAAAATCAAAACCAATAAAACAGTTAAAGATACCAAGTAAAAAATATGGGGACTAAAAACATACTTAACCCAAAATAGAATTAAGGACACTTTTATAACGCAAATCCATACAAACACTAGGGTTCCACCAAAAATCCGGCAAATCATCCGGGCACAATTACAATTGAAATTGCAGGAGTTAGGTATTACTGTATTGTGCTTAGGGGAGAATGAGGGGAGGGATGCAGAAGCTTACCAATCCAATTATGCTAGTGATGCCGAATGCAGCAAATCAGGACTTGTGGCGGATGAATGAGGGCGACTTTGGGGAAGAAATAAAAAAATTTGTGGGGGTGGCGGATGGCAGCAAGAACGTCACGGACGACGGCAATGGCTTGAAGAGGAAAACTTCATGGCAACACGGGCTGCACCAAAATGATTCCCTTAAGCTATTGGCAACATTACGCTCTCGTGGGGACAACAGTGGATTTAGTGCAATCTACGATGGATCAGAAACGAGGTTGGAGGAGTTTTTTTGTAGTATATGTGTTTTGGGGAGAAAGACGGAAGTGAATTTGAAGTTTTAAATAAATTCATTATGCTCACTTAGCGACAGATAATTTCGTCGCCATATTTCTCATCCTCTATTACCGACAAATTATTTTGTCGCCATATTTCTTGTCCTATATTAACAAATGACTATTCCATCAGTACATGCACACCATAATCAGTCGGTAAATTCGTTGGTAATTAATATTTATCGATGGATAAATCCATTGGTAAGTTCAGTTTCACAATCCGTCGGAACATTTGTCGGTAAATCTCAATTACTGACAGATATATATTCGTCGAAAAATACCCGTCAATAATTTAATATTTTCTTGTAGTGGACGAACGTCAAGCTGAAGTGGTTTGGGCCAATGGTCGAACTGAGTTGGCGTAGGCCAAGCCGATTTTACCGGGGCCACAAGTCAAGCTGAGTCAGCCCATGTCAATGGTCAAGTCGAGTTGGCTCGCAAATGTTTCATTTGTGACAAATACTACTTTCCCTATTCTCTAAGATTGGACACGCAAATGTCTCTTGTAATGCCTATGTAAGTCTGACATACCTTACCAAATCTCTTGCACTAAGAATTCATCAAAACTTGCATTAAGAACCAGAATAGTGGCGGACAAACACATAATCTCATTTATGGTAAATTGCAATATTTGCTTTGATTTGATTATTTAGGCTACTGAAATCCTTTGTCTATGACTTTCTAACAACTAGATCATGGTTTAAGGCGTACTCCAAGATAAGTATTAAGCACAAACCAAATAAATGAAAATCATAAACATTTATAGACCAACTGCATAAAAGAGAACACAAGAAAATAAAACACATAACAAAGTTGTAAAGATGATCAAGTCAATCATGGGCTTTTTATATTATTCACATGGGCTAAAGAAATCTCTAAAATATGAGATGAGGCATGAAGGAAGTAGTCTAGATTTAAATTGGGCCATTGTTTAGGCTTTGCTTTCAATAAAAAGCTAGAACACTTTTTGAGATCAATTGGGCCGAGCCCAATTTGCTACCTGTAAGACCCGGGAAAAATTAGACTAAAGGGAAACGCATAGGAAACATTAATTACTTGATTAATATTGTTGAATTATTTAATTTAATTAGGTTATAAATTTATTAAATGTGGAATAATTATTATTTGAGTGATTTAAGTGATGGTTGTATTTTATTTAATTAAATGAGTGATTAAAGTTGCTATCTATTTAATTTAAGGAATTATGGTTTGTGGGGTATAAGTGTTTTAATACATATAATGTCAGTGATGGCATGTAGCTTAGTGGTGGAAATTGTATGTAATGCACATAGGTGCGGGGTTCGAACCTGGTTGGTTGTGTGTTGGTTTTAAAATAATTTTTTATCCTTTAAGGGGTGGGGCCCACAAAACGTGAATTTAGCTTCACTTTCTCAATTGTACACACGCTTCATATATATATATATATATATATATATATATATATATATTATAATTTCTATCTTTTATTTTTTTTCCTATGTCTTTTGAATTGTGATTTAAAATATGATAACAGTCAAGAAAAATTAAATTTAAAACAAAGGATATTAACAGAAAAGATTTGGAGTGAGAGGAGTATATAGGTTAAAAGTTAGGGTTTTAGAAGGAGGAGAGAGATTGAAACAAGAGCAGAGAAATTGAGAGTTGAAGGCTACAGGAGAGGGAAAGAAGCAATCCAGGTAGGGGAAGCCAACCTTATTTTCTTCTCTTGTTTTCTTGTTGCTTGATGAATGAAGTTGACCATGTTTCCTTCTTTTATCTTTGCTCAGTAATGAAACCTTTTTGAAACCTTGCCATGCATGTTTTTTTTGCTAAATGGAGCAGTGCATGGAATTTAAATGGTTGGGTGCAGTTGTGTTCTTTCAATTTCTATGCACATTGTTGATTTGAATTTCTTTTCAAATAGTGATGCATATTTCTTTTGAATAGTCATTCTAAATTGGTAGGGCTACTTAGTTTTATTTTAACTTGCTATAGTTTTTAGTTTCATTATACCATGAAACACTTCTCTTTAGGGCTCACATAATGCATTAAAAGTGTGAAATATACTTATTCGGTTGGTGGTATGGAAATCTTGATTTCCATTTGCATCCATACATTTAGTGTTTGAAGCTTTTTAATTTTAACGTGAAGTACTACGGGATTTAGGTTCTTGATTGGATTAATTTTTTTTTCTTTTTTTTCTTTTCATTCTATAGGACTTCTCTTTTCCTTTTCGCCATGGTGCAAGTTTTCTTTTATTTTCACGCCAATTGCAAAGTTTTCATCTTAAAAGCATATGGTGTGGTGCTACCCATTTTCCTGCACTGCACACTTTTCGTAAAATGAAGGTTCTTACTTCATTAACCGTTGGATCAAGCCAAAATGTTAACAGCTGATCCTTAACACATAGTTCTTGACTTTGACTGGTCGAATCTTGAATCAGAGCTTTGTAGTGAGAGCATTGTTTATCGCAAGGTTCTTGTAGTTTGGTTGTTGACAACATTGACCTTTGTTGCTTGTTTGGTGCATAACTTTCTCTATTGTTAATCAATTAAGTTGGTTATTATTGCATTTGATTCTTGATTCAATCATCTTTAATTTGAATATAAATACATAATTTTTGGAGTTTTACACAAGTTGCAGTTTTATTTCTAAAATTCCAAATCGTTTGCATAATGTGTTGTTAAGTTGGATTGGATAAAAAATATAAGAATTAATTATTTTCCGAGAGAGAGATGTAAGTGAGGATGTTGAGGCATGAAGGTGTGCAAGGTTGTGATTCACGGTAGGAGAGTGACGTGAATAAATGGGTTATGTGATTGGTGGTTTTTCTTGGTTTGTATAGGTTGCATGGTTATGTAGTTTAAGTGGTGGTTTGAGGATAATTACTTGTGTGTGATGTTATACTGTGTTTGAATGAATGTCACTCATTAGGTTCGTTTTATGAATGTATTATTTGAAAAGTTGATTGGTTTATCCTATGGAATTTTATTTACCATGCATGAGGTGATGGTGAGTACTTTGTTGGCAATATGAAATTATCATGTGTTGCATGTTGAGAGTGTTTTGCCTTGCTTGAAAGCTCTTGGTGGAATTTAATGAAGATTTTCGACGAATGTGATGCTATGTTTGGTTTAGTATGATTGTTTGGATTTGGGGTTTGTGTGTTCAAACCAAGGATGGATTGTGATCATAAAGTTTCTGTGTTAATTGAATGCGACGTTGAGTATTATTGTTTATGGTTTGCTTACCCCTATTTGTTTGTATGTGTGTTTGTTGCATGTGTGATGATCGTATAACGTGTGCATTATACGAGAGCAGATGGTAATGCAGATGTTTCTAACACAAAGTAGATTGCAGAGAGAACGGAATGGACTCGGGGGTTTATTATTTCTTTAGTTGATTTCAATCAAACAGTAAAGACTATGAAAAATTCTTTTGTTTTTTAGTATTTAATGGGAACTTTGTTTTTTTAATATTACTATTATTAATGGAAGTTTTGGACTACCTATTTATATTTAAATTATAATGTGTTTTTAAGTGCCTTTTTGTGATATAATTGTTTTACTTTTAAATAAAATGAGCAATGATAGCTTCTCGTGACATCCTAAATTTGGGGTGTTACACTACCTTTGGCCGAGAATTGCTTGAGTGACTCTCCATTTGAACGCAAGCAAAGCATGAACTAAGCAAGGAGAATGTGATGGTAGCATGGTGCGTGTGACTTGGGCAAGGAGAGTGTGATATGCCACTTGGCATCATCAAGACTCATCTACTACATCACATGGTCTCCATTAAGCTTCTTCTCTAAGCTACATTTGCATTTCATCTTTATTGCATTTTCTCTTCATTTGGCCGGCCATGTGCCTATAAATAGAGCCACTCAACTAGTGTTAAGATCACTCCACACTTCAATTAATTTGAGAGCATACATGGCTAATCTTCTCCTTCATCTCCTCTAGCTACCTTCCACACCATAGCACCATTTCTATTCTTCATCTTCACCAAAAACGTCCATTGCCGAGAGCTTTTCTTGTTCATATCATCAATTCCGCTGCACTTTATCTTCTTCTTGCTGTCGTCCATGGATTTCCTTCTAATTCTCCATCAAGGACGTCTATCCTCTTCCAATCAGCAAGTACTTCCACATATGCAATTAATCTAGAATATGTATTAAAACAAGAATAGAATACAATAGTGAAGGAAACAAATTGTATTGAATAGTGGAATTCACAAAGAGTTAAGAATATGTTACACCCAATCCCCACGAATAAGGGAGTTAGCTACTCCTTAACATTCTAAATACTAGAATAATGATGAAGATGAATGCCTCCAGCCTTCAAAATGCACCTCTACCTTCTCTCCTTTTAGGTAAAGTGTCATTCTCTTTAAAAGAATTAGTTTTCCCTCTCTCCCCTAAAAGGAGGTTTCGCCAAAAGGAGAATTTTATTCTCCAAAAGGGGTAGCCTTTGACCTCTGTGAAGCCCCTTATTTGTAGATTTTTTTGACACCGACAACTCATTGGCCGACTTCACTCGTTGGGCAAGTTACATACAATTTGTTGGCAAAATGACCTTCGATGGGCAAGTGGCTCGAATTAGACTGGGCCTACAGTTTTGTACTTGATTTTGTATTGGAGTAACCAACTTTATCAATATCTCCTCCTTGTGATAACTTTGATAATCAAATTCTGTTGATATTCTTCTTAATTTCTTTGTTATTTCCACTTTTCTACAAAATATTAAATATGTAAAATCTTTTCCAATTTTATTAAATAAAGCCTAAAATATCAGATAATAATAAAATAACAATAAAAGATAAAAATAAACAAAATATATAATATGATAATACCAATTATCAATCTTAAAGAAGATTTATTTGAAGAAAATCCAAAAAGCTTATTGAATATCTGATTATCCATATAAGGAAGTTTTTCAAATTCCTTTTTGATTGATTATTCTAAATATTGTCATATGAATGTCAACCAATCTCGAAAAAGGAAAACATCTATAGATTGAAAACTGCAGGAGAATCTCTAGAAGATTGAAGCCCCAAGGTTACAATAATTGAAATTCAGTTTTTGAATGGTTGAAAAGGAAAAACTAATAATTCACAAGATGATTGAGGTTGTCCCAACCAAATTAAACAGATAAATATAGTACTCAGGAGTTAACCCAAGTTTGTCTCCCAGTAACCATTGTTTTCAATCAAAGCAATCCAGATTCAAACACAACAAAAAGGGGGGATGGGTTTGGCATATTCAAATTCAAATTCCAGAATTATAAACAATGGTTTTGAAAATTTTAATAAAACAGATTAAAAATAATATTGACTTCCTTGAATTCGAATGTGGTTTCAATTATCATAGGTCACAAAATTAGGGTTCTAATATCACCCAATCCACTCATTCAAAACCCACTAAGTGAAGGCTTCTCAAGGTTGTAATGGGGTTGAGGACAAGGTGTGGAACATATGGATAAGTAGCTAAGCAACAAAGGAAACATAGGAGCAATGGGGAATAAGTCTCAATCAAGCATGAAAGTAATCCCAAACACCAACACTTCCAAATTCGGTTCTCACACAATGCTCAAATCCAAACTCCTTTTATTTCTTTTCTTTGTTTTCTTTTCTTTTCTTTTCTCTTTGTTTTCTCTCTTTTTTTATACAAAGAACATTCAAAGAAACAACAATTTTGAAATCCCACCTAGGTATACAAATGAGCAATTCCAAGAACCAATAACAAGTGTGTGCATAACCACATTTATTGTGCGCGACCACACTTAATTGAGCACCCATTCCCAAAACAATTCTGAAGCTCCAAAATTTCCTAAGGTTGGAAGAATCATGGTTTTTCAGGCTAAGGGCTTGTAATGAGCTATAAATCAATGAAAAAAGGTATGCAGGCTCAAAAAGGGCTATCAACGGAAACAGTCCAAGGTAGGCTCATCAAAATAAAATTGCCTAAATCATATCCAAACATGCATGTGAATCAGAAATGCATCAGAAAGAGTCAAGCCAAGGCCACTATGCAAGCATTCAAGAGGCATGTATCACACAACAAAGAACAGAGAGTGGCTCAAATCCTCACACAGGGTAAAACAATTCAAAAGCAACTTGACATGCAAAGAGAAATCAAGAATATCAGTCCACAGAACAACTAACAACTCATCCTCCAAAAGTGAGGGAAGTGTCTCAAACATAAAACAAAAACATAACACAAATTAACAAAAAGGAAACAAACAAAAGGAAACAACAACAGACAAACTCCCCCTCACACTTAAAGTACACATTGTCTCAATCTGACTCAAACACAATTTCAAACAATCAAACATCAGTAGATGGACCTAGACACGTGCAATAAAAGTAAGGAAGGAGAAAGAAAACTCTTTGAATCATGGCGAAACAAAAGTAGGGTCAAGTAGGGAAGTCTCCTCTACAACAATATCCACCAAGGCAGGGTTGCTGAGAAATGGCTTTAGACAATGCCCATTCACTTTGAAGCTCTTATTAGTGGATTGGCTATTGATCACAACTGCACCATAAGGATAAACATTAGTGACAATGAAAAGAACAATTCACTTTGACCTCAACTTACCAGCCATGAGTCCAAGTTTGGAGTTATACAATAACACTTGTTGACCAACAACAAACTCCTTTCTCGTTATGGCGCTATCACGAAATCTCTTGGTTTTGTCTTTGTAGAACATAGAGTTTTGATATGCTTCCAGACATATCTCATATAACTCATTCAGCTGCAACTTTCTTCCTCCCCAGCTTGATCAAGTGAGAAGTTGCATGATTTGACAGCCCAGTAGGCTCGGTGCTCTATCTCCACTGGAAGGTGGCATGGCTTACCAAAGACATCCCTATAGGTGCCTTGTAAGCAGTCCTGTGAGCCCAAAGAGCGTCCTCAAGTTCTCTTGCTCAAATTCTTCCTGTTAGTTGTACAATCTTCTCCAAGATTCGCTTAATCTCCTTGTTTGAGATCTCGGCTTGCCCGTTAGTCTGGGGGTGATATGGTGTAGAAATCTTGTGCACAACTTTCAAAGCAAAGCCTCCATGGATCTATTGCAAAAATTGGTGCCCTGGTCACTGTTGATAGCTCTAGGAACTCCAAACTTACAAAATATATGAGACCTAACAAAGTACACAACAATTCGAGCATCATTAGTTTTGGTGGCTTTGACTTCCACCCATTTTGAAACATAATCAATAACAAGCAAGATGTAAGTGAAACCAAAAGAGATAGGGAAAGGGCCCATGAAATCTATACCCCAGACATCAAAGACCTCACAAAATAACATGGGTTGTTGAGGCATTTGTTGCCTCCAGAAATGGCACCTCCTGCTCGTTGGCATTGCTCACACGTGCTACAAATCCTCCACGCATCCTTAAAGATGTTGAGCCAATAAAATCCGATCTAGCACCTTGCGAGTTGTCCTCTGTGTGCCAAGATGAAAACTAGGTGTAGATGAATGACAAAATCTAAGGATTGAGTCAATCTCATGGTCCAGAATGCATCTCCTGGTAATCTGATCACTGCACATCTTCCACAAATAGGCATCATCCCAAATATAATACGTAGCATCGCTCTTAAGTTTATCACATTGAGCTCTAGATGCTAAGGGAGGAAAAACAGAAGCAACAAGATAATTCACAATGTTAGCAAACCATAGGGAGAGAAAAGAAGAAAGTGTCAACAAACTCTCATCGGGAAAATCATCTCGGATCGGTGAAGCATCATCAGCAGACCTCTCAATCCTGCTCAGGTAGCCTGCAACCAAGTTTTGTGTTCTGCTCCTATCACAGATCTCCAAATCAAATTTCTGGAGCCAGAGCATCCATCTAATCATCCGAGCTTGGATTCTGCCTTTTTCAACAGGTACTTAAAAGTTGCATGGTCAGTAAACACAACAACAGGAGAACCAAGCAAATAAGATCTAAACTTTTCAAGTGCAAAAACAACCATAAGAAGTTCCTTCTCTGTTGTGGTGTAGTTTGCTTGGGCAACATCCAATGTCCTAAAGGCGTAGTAGATTACCCTCGGCTTCTTGTCAATCCTTTGAGCCAGAACAGCCCCCAATGCATAATTGGATGCATCGCACATCAGCTCGAACAGGGTTGTCCAATTGGGCGCCTGAATGATCGGAGTGGTGGTCAGGGCCATCTTGAGGCAATCAAAAGCCTCTTTGCACCCTTCATAGAATATGAAGTCAACATCCTTTTGCAACAACCTTGACAGTGGAAGGGCCTTCTTACTGAAGTCTTGGATGAAGCGTCTATAGAACCCTACATGGCCAAGAAAAGAACAAACCTCTCGCATCGAAGAGGGGTAAGACAATTGTGAAATAACTGAAATCTTTGCAAGGTCAACTTCAATGCCCTTACTCGAAATTATATGCCCCAAAACTATGCCTTGTTCTACCATGAGATGACATTTTTCAAAATTGAAAGCAAGGTTAGATTGGATGCACCTATTCAAAACTTTGTCCAAACTGTCTAAACATGCATCAAAGGAGGATCCATAAACAGTAAAATCATCCACAAACACCTCTATGTAATTTTCAAGAACATCACTGAAAATGCTAAGCATGCATCGCTGGAATGTGCCAGGGGCATTGCATAAGCCAAACAACATCCTCTTATAGGCAAAAGTGCCAAAGGGACAGGTGAATGTGGTTTTCTCTTAATCCTCAAGAGTAATATGAATTTGAAAGTAACCAGAAAAATCATCAAGAAAGCAATAGTGAGACTTACATGCCAAGCGCTCAAGCATCTGATCAATAAAAGGCAGGGGGAAGTGGTCTTTCCTGGTTTCTTGATTTAGCCTTCTGTAGTCGATACAAACTCTCCAACTGTTTTGCACTCTTGTTGGAATTAGCTCCTCTTTCTCATTCTTGACCACAGTGAGGCCTATCTTTTTAGGAACAACATGGATGGGGTTGACCCACTGACTATCTGAAATGGGGTAGATGATCCCAACTTATAGAAGCTTGGTCACCTCCTTCTTGACAACATTTGAGATCACAGGGTTGAGTCGCCTTTGTGGCTGTCTCACTGGCTTTGCTCCATCTTCCAATAATATCCTGTGCATGCATGTTGATGGGCTAATACCAGGAATGTTAATCAATGTCCATCCAATCGCCTTCTTGTGCTTTTTAAGAACATACAACAACCTCTGCTCTTGTTAAGCAGTGAGGGAGGTGGAAATGATGATGGACAGTTTGTCCTCCTCTAAGTAGACATACTTGAGGTTGTCTGGCAGGGGTTTCAACTTTGGAGTGCTGGATGCTAGCTGAATATCAGGAACCAGAGGGGAGGGAGAAATGGGTTCCACAACATGTACCTCAACATAACAATCAGATGCATATGTACTTCCTGCAACATTGTTAGTGCATTCTGGCCGTGTAACATCAACATCAATAGGTACAACACTCAGAGAGTCAAACTCAGCAGATTGAACATTATCCACATCATCTTCAGAATCAGAATCATAATATGAATCACAATCAACAACAATGCATGCAAATTCAGACACAAATGCCTATTTCATGCAATGCAAAGGGTGGAAATCAGAAATATGTCCATCAACAGCATTATCAATAATATCGACGTGAAAAACAGAGTGATCCTCAAAAGGATGTTTCATGGCATCCAGAATATTAAAATGCACCACAATATCATCAAACTCCATGGACAAAGTACTTGCATGGACATCAATCTTGGTTCGTGCAGTTTTCAAAAATGGTCTACCTAAAATGATTGGTGCAGAACCATGTGAAAATCCTTCTTCCATATAAAGAATGTAAAAATCAGCAGGGAAAATCAATTCACCAACACGAACCAAAACATCATCAACTAAACCTGCGGGGTGGGCAACACTTCTATTTGCCAACTGAATCACCACACCCGTAGGTTGCAAGGGTCCAAGAGAAAGAGATTTAGAAATAGACAGACGCATTACATTTATTGAAGCACCAAGATCAAGCATTGCATTTTCAAATTTATAGTTACCCATGATGCAAGGTACAAAAAATGTACCTGGGTCCTTGCATTTCTTAGGAATCTGAGGAACATATTTACCTATCAAGTTGTCTTAGAAGTAGGGAGAAAATTTCAAGTCAAAACAAGCACCATAGCTACCAGAACAAAAATCCACAAGTTAAATGCCAGAATTCGACACTATTTGTGTACTATTCACTACTCTAAAAATGAAACCATTCATGTGTCGCGACATTATTCACTCTACAACACAAACAACAGGCACACTACACAAAAACACACAGAAACATTATCACAATCAACATATACCAACTCAACCACACTTGAATTACACACACACACACACGAAAACATTGAAATTTTACTTCGAACAAAACTATTGGTCCCCAGCAACAGCACCAAATTTGATAGAGGTCGTACGCCACCAAATTAAAACAAATAAATTTCAGTATATGAATGTTGAACCAAGTCGTCTCCCAATGACCAATGTTCTTGTTCAAAGCTTTAATTTTCAGATTCAAACACAACAACATTATAACACAAAGGGGGGGTTGATAGATTCACAAAATTACAGAGAAATTTAACAGTTATATGAAAACGCAATGATCCTTGATTCATATGAAAGTCCACCAATCACAGATTACCAAATTAATTGTTCTATTCGAATTTTATCTCATGAACCCTAAGCAATCAACTAAGCAAAAATTACCATGGATTCATTATGTCATTAAGCACAACAAGTTTCAAGTAGTTAACACCCACAAATTGAAGCAAGCTGTGACAGAACCATAAACATTAAGCATGAATGCGAGCCATTAATGTGCACACACGAATTTGAGATTTAAGCATGCATAAAAAACGTGTTTATCATCAAAACGCAACCTGAAACAGATGCAATTCCGAATACAACCCAAAAATGACCAACAATCTCATGGTTTCATTTCAATTTTGACAAGGAATCAATGCAAAAAGCTTAGCTAGACATGGAAATGGGGCACACAAGCCTACAAAATGGGATTCACAAAAACAGGGCATCAAACCCTAACTCACAAATTATTCAAATGCAAATTTCAAGACAAAAAGAGAAATTTAAAGCTTCAATGGAATGAAAACGCTACTGTGATATAAAAATCTAAAAACCCCATTAATGGGTATTATTCCAAGTCAATAAAATCCACAAAATGAGATGCCCAAGCTACCAAATGCATTCAAAACGTAAATCTCACATTGGTTGTTGTCAAATGTGCATAAAAACGGTAAAAACTAGTGCAAAACGTCAAAAACGAAAAGTACCTCCATGGACACCCACCAAAGCTTGAGAACGTGAAAATGGAGGTTGGAGAAGAAGTTATGCGGTTGCTGGATGCTAAAAGACCTAATTCTCGTGGTCAAATCAATTTGGCCACTAGTATTTACAAAAATGTCATTTTGCCACTCAGAATTACAAAAATGTCACTACTAGGCCTCAAATGTTGCCCATTCACTTATATGACGTGGAAATGATGTGGCAATGATGTGGCAACTCTTTTCAACTGAATATTAATGTCCAAGCTCTAAAATTTGCTTCACCTAAATACCTAGAAGTAATTAAAAACGAAAATTAGGTCAAATAATGTGAAAGTAACGCAAATTCCGAATAGTAACCCAATAAAGCCTAATAGATGAAAACACAATAAAGATAAACAATTAAACACTAAAAAACTATCAAATGGCTACACAAAGGCTAGTGGAATGTAGGAAAATAATGACTCATCATTGATCCATGCATTTGGTACCAAAACACAATAATTTAACTTGACATCATGTTCCCATACTTGCCCAAAACCCATCATGATCATGCAACACTCGATCATCGTGATATCATCAATAGTGTCCTTTTTCACGCCCTTGTAACATTATACATCCAGGCTAACATATATAGATTTATATATTCAACATGGCTTAGCAAGTACTACCAAAACATACTCATCAGTCACACACACACAAACATATATATATATATATATATATATATATATATATATATATATATATATATACACACACACACACACACACTCACCAATCAAGGCCATACCAACACTTAAGCATACATAAACATCCAATACTAATCATACTCTTAGTGAGTTCAAACCAGCAATCAGCATGCATGCCAAACAATTAAATAATAAAATTAACCCACTAATGGCATACACAAGACTCAAACCCATGTACACTCAACGCCACTCCACACGCTTAACCATTTGAGCTACCATTTCTCCTAGTCATAATTCCCCGTACTAATTACTATAAAGATCCCTTTAATTTCATTTCTATTAAATAAATATTTATTTATTTATTTATTTTTCCCGGTTCTTACAAAGAATGACGATGATATTTGAAGATATGAACATATACAGAATTTTAATTCTTTACCAATGGCCAAATGGTTCAACACAATTATAAATACCAAGACCTTGATGAAGAACACTTGAAAAAAGAGACAATAGAGAAAAATAAGAGGTACTGAAATATTGTCAAGTTCATTCTTGAAGAGAAAGAGGGAAGATATTGTGAGCTTACATTGCTATTTTCATCTTGTTAGAGAGTGATATTATGTTGACAGAAACCATTGTACATTCTTCACTGAGTGAAGTGAACCGTGTGAGCTTGATTGTAACTTTCCTGCATGAGAAATCATTAGATTATTATAATTGTGACTTCTTGATCTTAGGGGGACATTGAGACAGGATAACTAGAGAGATTAAGCTTGTTGTAACCTAAAGAGGTTTGTATTCGTGTTCTTGAGGATGATAAACTCATGAACCTAGAAAGAAGTGACTCGTTGTAACCTGGAGAGATTGAAACTCATTGCTAGTCAAAGGTGTTTATTAGTGAATTTCTTAAACAGGTTGCTTAAAAGACTAAGCGTAGCCTCAGGTGAAGGTGAGCAAGTGTAAATCCTTGGGTTCATTGTTGTCTTCCTTACTTGTTACTTTAAATGTATTTGTTGTAATATGTCTGTGGGAAAAGATTTTAAAATGTTTACAAGTTCTATCCAACGCCCACTAACTCATAAAAGGCTTTATATGTAACATTGCGCCAAATATTACTAATTTAAATAAAATAAAGTAAAATAATATTAAATTTGCCATTATTATTCAAATTTCTTTCCCAAAACGCGGGAAAATTAAAGATTCCATTAAGCGTCATAATAATCGCAATTTAAAAATCCAAATTTTACATCTTCAAAAACTAAATATAAAACTGAGTTACAAAAATAGTATAAATAAGTTGTAACATAAAATCTTCATGTTGCCCCGCTCCGATGCTATGACTCACCATAACCACCTACAACATCATCTTCTCCCATGTAACGAATTACACGATCATCACCAAACACCATCAGAGAAGTTGCACCATCACAAGCCACAACTCGTGGTTCCACCATCTACAAGCCACAACTTGTAGAAACACGTGAGAGAATATCATGCTACGGACCACACTTCACAACGCCAAGTGGAGTTCCCAATACGAACCACAATCCATACTCTTGACACAAGATTAGTGCATCACCGACCACAACCTATGATTGCTCAATCGAGTGGAGACCCTTCGTACAAGCCACAACTCGCACACTCACACCGGTAACACTCACCATTCCGAGCCACAACTCAAGGAATGACTTGTGTTCATCCTTCATCCCCAACCACAACTCATGGGATACCATTCTGAGCCACAACTCAAGGAATGCCACGTGTTTACCCTCCATCTCGAGCCACAACTCAAGGGATGTCATTTCTAGCCACAACTCAAAGAATGCTCTAGCAAGTCCATCTTTAAGGTATCACCCAAAGCCTTGTAGACCATGCTTATCTAAATCACAAAAAGCCCATGCTCTTCCATTATCTCTCGGTGCTTCTCTAAAGTCACCAGGTGAAAGCCAGTTGTAGACCGCCTGGCGAAACCTATCTACAGCCAAGCGACAAGCGCCTTAGAACCCACTACCTTTGCAGGTATCGCTTGGCGAAATAAATCTTGTCGCCAGGTGCCTCACACTCCTAGTTCCTTTGTCCACACAACTGTCGCTTAGAGGGACGTCCACATCGCCAAGCGCTAAGCGCTCCAGGTCCCCTCTGGTTTTGTAGTTATCACTTGGCGGTGCATATCCTACTGTTAAGCGCTACACAACATAGTTGATTATACTGCTAATCCAGGCATCAAACCACACAACAACCTTCACCAACTTACTTACATCCTATTCCACGGTCTTGAACCCCTCACTTGTTAAGTCCTCTCCAATGTTTCTATTCTCATATGGGCTCACCAATTTAAGCATACCAATACCCAAATTTGATTAAGTGAACCCTACTTCTCCACAAGATGCTACAATCAACCCATCCTACCCATATTCCATCACCATCCTCCAATACTACCTCAATGTGCACTAAATTCCTAACCACAAAAGAATCAAGCTTTAGCCTATAAATACACCTCCTATCCAACTCAAGTAACTCCACTTAGCAACCCCTGCTTCCATTTATTTATACCTCTCAAGACTCTAGTTTAATATCCCCTATTGCATTATTGTTTACTATCATAATTCTTCCAACTCACAATTAATCCCCAAATTAATTCATACTATTAATTCATATTTATAAATCAACCTAGCTCTTCGTCCAGATAACTCCCTAAATTCCTCATTCATCATTAATCTGACTCACAAGAATTCCAGACCCTCAACTGCACCTCACAAGGTGCCGCCAAGCGGTGCATGCAATTTTAGAAAATGTAGAATTTTCACTACACTTGCAAGAACCCTAACTTCCCTAACCCCATTCTCCCTATAAGAACCACAATCAATTCTACCTCCCACTGCACACACAAAAAATTTAGCATACCTCAAGTAACTTCTCCACATAATTCATACTCAAATTGTTCATTAAACCCAAAAATCCCAATTATTCAAACCCTAACAGGCATACATATCAATTTCATCCAATTAATTCCAATCCCTTGAAATACACCAATTACTAATAATCAAAATTCCATTCTCTAGTAATAAATCATTTTTCCTCAATAAGGATCGGCCTAGACAAAACATCAAAATCGAGTCAATCTTACTCGCATCGCTTGGCGGGTGTTCATCTTCGCTAAGTTGAACATACATAAAGCCCGAAATTGGGTGAGAAAGGTTGAGTCACCTGGCGGCCTGTGCTTGCCGTCGGGCGATTTCTGTGGAAAACCTAGTGTAACACCCCATTTAATTAATAACCCTAATTAAAGGAAATGTAGCACATAATAAAATAGTAAGCAAGGACTTAGAGTGTAAACGCTGCTCCTTGCCATTATCCCAAAAGAAACCAGGAATGAATTAAGGCACACCACGATGCCAGTTACAAAATGGAGTAAGAGATTGACAGTAATCCAAATAAAACACAAAGACAAGACAATACAAATGCCACAACCCTGAAAGAAAGCTTCAAATAAGCAGAATCCAACTGATGAGTGCGTATTTTTTCCCTCATTTAATGTTTAATTCTGGGTATTTTAATTGAATTTGTGTGCTTAAAGATTGATTTAATTGGGATTTCCTATAATTAGGTTTATTGAGCATCAGATACAAAAACATGTTAAAAATAGTTTTTTAGTTGCATAAATGTTCTTTGGATATTTTGAGGTGTGTTAGTGCAGCTGCAGCTAAGTTGAGCTCATGGAGGTGTGGAAATAAATTGCTTAAAGCTTCATCACACCTTAAAGATAAATCCAAGAATAGGAAATTATCAAAATCACAAAAATCCAAGCCAAGCATTCTATGAAGACGACAAGAAATGCTTGAAAGAGTGAAGAAGTTTGGCTAAGCCAAGAAGAGAGCAACAAAAAAATTGGACCTTGCGGTTTTCTTTATCTTTATGATAGAAGATAATTTGGGAAAAATATATCTTAGATATTTTATTTGATATTTTTAAATAATTATCTTATTTAATTATATCAAAAAATATTAAAAGATAATAACTACAAAATCTTTTTAGATATGACAAGATCTTCTTGAATATTTTTAGTTCCACAACAAACAAATATATCTTGAAGATATTGAATATCTAAAAAGATTTGGTAGTTATTATCTTTTAATATTTATTGTTGTAACTACATATCTTTAATTATTGTTGTAGATTTACAAATTAATCCATGTAAAGTTACATACACTTTCATAGTCCAAAATACATATATCAACCAATCGTGTTATGACATTCAAACAATACACTAAGACTCAAGGCACGACTCATCTAGATACATATAATTAGTCGGATTCAGCGGATGCTTGCACTTGTGGTGGCCTTTACTACTCTACCGAGCTAATTGTTATCGTGTTTCTTCCCCTAACGCACAAGGTTATCCTTAAAGTATTCCAGGCCTCCTACTACTCTCACCACTTAAGTTAGTACGCTCTACGTGAGACTAACTCACTCTTTAGAGTGTCAGGATGCAATCCTTACCTTGAATCCTTACTAAATTTTATAAATGAGACACCACCATGAACTTCCACTAATAGGGGTCATGGAATTACGTCCTGACCAAATGAGGCACCATCATGAGATCTCACCTAGAGATTCATGGAATTACGCCCTGACCAATGAGGCATCACCACAAATCTATCGTGGAATTACGTCCTAACCATACCACCATCATGTTCCATCAATCAATATAGAATCATTTCTCATGCCAATTCAATGTCACTCTCAATACCAACCATTCCATACATGTCACATGCCAAGATCATGTTAAACTTATCCACCACAGACCATGCACCATTTTTGCTCATACATAATCACCCAATTCATGCTTTAAGAGAGTAATCAATCCAAACATGTGGCAAACATCCAATAACTGAGTGAAAACAGAACTGAATACATTCTCGTCCAAGCCCAACTTCTCGCTCAGGCTGACAGGCCTCGCTGAGATGAGAGGGTTCTCTCGCTCAGGCGAGCTCCTATCGCCTAGGCAAGAGCTCGAAAAGAGGAACGGTGGTGTTGTCGCATCCTCTCGCTTAGCGAGACCTCCTCGCCTGAGCGAGACGGCTTCTCGCTCAAGACTGGAGCTCGTCGCCTGAGCGACAGCTTGCACAACACTTGGGAGGGTTTTATGATACTCTCGTTTAGACGAGCACCATTCGCTTGGGTGAGATTATCATATCTCCTCCACTGTTCACGTGTACAACAACCAAAATTTCATTCAAACAACATCTAATACATTATCATATGATCATAAGTGCCACATAACATCATAAACACAAAACAAAACTAAAAATGAACCCAAAAGATAAAAAGACGTAAAACCCTAGCTTCCCTACTTGGAAAGAGCTAGCTAAACGATTGTGACACTTAAGCGAATGAGCACGACAGCTCCCGAAGCAGATTTAAGAACTAAAAACCCTAATACAGATGGAGCACAATATTACTACAAGGAGCCAAAATGGAAATCACGAAGAACCAAACCAGAGAAGAAGAGCAGGGACAGAAACCACTTACATGTCTTAGAAAACGAAACAAAGCTAGCTTGATGACGAATGGTATCAAACCCTAGCAGAGCCTCTGTGGGGAGAAAAATGGAGAGGAGTAAGGGCACTGATTTTGCAAATGAATGCAGAATGAGGGACCTTGGCTGCTGTAGGGGCCTTGGCACCCTAAGGACCAGCCTTTAGGCCCATTAGATTTTGAGGTAGCCTTTAAACATTGGGGCTGAAATAAGAGGGCCTTACTTTCCTCCCAACAACAAAAATTTTCGACCTCGAAAATGAAGACTTACCAGGAAAACATATGCGAATGTGACTTCCTCATACGATCCTTTAACTCTAAAGTAGAGTCATCTGTCCTCCGATCCCAGATGACTTTGTGATAGAGGCTGTACCCCACCAAATTAAAACAGATAAAAATGTAGTATATGAAAGTGAACCAAGTTGTCTGCCAACGACCAATATTTTTTTTGTCCAAAACTTCAAATTTCCATATTCAAACACAACACAATAACACAAGGGGGGTTTGGCAGATTTAGATTGTATAGTTATGAACAATTTTGCAAATGTTAATAGAATGAATTAAAATCAGTATTGACTCCTTGAATTTGAATGCAACCTTACTCACCACAGGTCACGTAATTAAGGTTTTTGTCTCACCCAATCCACTCATTCAGACCCACTAAGTGAGGGTTAAAAACGTGTTTTAATATGCAATTAAGCAATGCATACATCCATTTATCTGTGATATTTAATCCAATTCATTAAGCATGAACGAAATCAACATGAACAGCCAACCAAATCTGAAATTAAGCATTAACAAATTAAAAGTAACCATTCACCACAAAATCAAGATGAAGAGAGACAAAATACGAATTCCAAACAAAACCTCAAAGTTCAATTGCATCTCCTTCAAGGAGTCAATACACGAATTTAGCTAGACATGGAAATAGGACAATTAAAGACTTCAAACCTGAATTCAATAATACAGAACATCATAAACCCTAACTTATGAATTCTTCAATGAAAACTCAAGAACAAAACAGATTTTGAAAGCTTTAAATGAACCAAAATAGTTGTTATCTTATAAAAACCGAAAACCCCATCAATGGGTGTTGTTCCGAGTCAATAAAATCCACAAAATGAGATGCCTAATCTACCAAATGCATTCAAAACGTAAATCCCACAATGGGTTCTGTTAAATGTGCATACAAGCTAAAAAGAAGTGGAGAAGAAGAGTATGCGGCTAGTGCATGGAAGAGAGACCTAATTTTCGTTGTCACCTCAAATCTGTAACATTATTTACAAAATGCCATTCTGCCACTCAAAATTACAAAAAGGCCACTACTAGGCCTCAAGTGTTGGCCCATTCACTCAGATGACGTGGAAATGATGTGGAAATGATGTGGCAATGATGTGGCAAGTCTCTTCAACTAAATATTAATGTCCAAGCTCCAAAATTGCTTCACCCAAATACCAAAAAATAATTAAAAACGAAAATTAGGCGAAATAATGTGAAATTAACCCAAATTCGAAACAATGGCCCAATAAAGTCCAACAGATGAAAACACACTAAAGATGAACAATTAAGCACTGAACAACTATCAAATGGGTACAAAGGCTAGTGGAATGGAGGAAAATAATGACTCATCACTTTGACTAGATTGATTGGTTTTCCCTGATGTTCCTCAACTCTGTTATCCTCTAAAGCAACAGGTGGTACTTCCTTAGTAAGATCCTCCCTGATCAGTACATCCTCGACTTCCAAAACATGAGATGGATCGAACACGTACTTCCTCAGTTGTGACACGTGGAACACCGGATGGAGATTTGCCAACTAAGGAGGCAAAGCAATCTCGTAAGCCATTGGCCCAATCCTCCTCGAGATCTGATAAGGGCCAAGGAACTTAGGAGAAAGCTTCCTTGAGCGAAGAGCCCTTCCCACACCAGTGGTTCGGGTCACCCTCAAAAACACATGATCTCCAGCCCATAACGCTCTGCAAAGTCTGCCAAAATCGGGAAGTGAAACGTGAATCTCTGTTTGAGACTATACTCGAAGGTACCCCATGCAACCTCATGATTTCTTTAAGGTACAACTGGGCCAACTTGGCCATAGACATCCTCAAGTTCATTGCCAAGAAATGAGACCTCTTGGTCAATCGGTCCACAATAACCCAGATCGTATCATGACCTCTAAAGGTTCGTGGCAAATGGGTCACAAAGTCCATAACTATGCTATCCCATTTTCACACCGATATTTCCAAAGGTTGTAGAATTCCACTGGGTCTCTGATGCTCTTCCTTTGCCTTCTGACACGTCAGACAAGTTGACACAAACTGTGCAACATCCCTCTTCATACCCTGCCACCAGAAGGTTTCCTTGAGATCCTGATACATCTTAGTCATGCCTAGATGCAAACTAAGACGACTTTTATGCCCTTCTTCAAGGATTACCCTTTTCACCTCGGTGTCATTTGGTACACACACCCTGCCCTGGAATCTCAGTATACCATCATTTCCTAAGGTAAAATCCTTTGCCTCCTCTGATCCAAGCTGTTCTCTCACTCTTTTAAAACTGGCATCTAACAATTGTTTTCTCTAACTGAGTCTAAGAAGTCAATAGATATAGTCAGAGTACTGCATCTAATGGACTCAAATTCCAACTCAACCTACAGCTTCATATCTCTGAATTTCTCCAGTAGCTCCACCTCCTTTATCATAAGGAGCGCAGTATGCACTGTCTTCGTACTCAGGACATCTACCACTACATTCGCCTTCCCTAGATGATACAAAAATTCAAAATCATAGTCCTTTAGGAATTCCATCCACTTCCTTTGTCTCATGTTCATCTCCTTCTGATCAAACATATACGTAAGACTCTTGTGATCATTGAACACTTAAAACTGGGCACCATAGAGATAGTGTCTCCAAATCTTCAAGATGAACACTATAGCTGCCAACTCTAGGTCAAGAGTAGGATAGTTTCTCTCATGCACCTTAAGTTGCCTTGACGCATATGTCACTGTCTTCTTCTCTTGCATCAACACACATCCAAGCCCTAAGTGATAGGCATCACAGTAGACCTCAAAGGGCTTACCAACATCCAGAATAACCAATATAAAAGCACTTATCAACCTTCGCTTAAGCTCTTGAAAGCTTTTCTCACATTTATCCATCCAAGTGAAAGGTTGGTCTTTTCGGGTAAGTTATGTCAGAGGCGCCACTATCTTGGTGAATTCTTCTAAGAATCTCCTATAGTAGCCAGCTAAACCCACGAAGATCCTGATCTCTGTCACTGACTTGGGACTCTCCCAATTAACCATCACATCGACCTTCGCCGAATCCACCGCTATCCCATGGGCGGATATCACGTGTCCCAAGAATTGCACTTCATCCATCCAGAATTCATACTTGGACAACTTGGCATACAATTGTTTCTCTCTCAAAAACCATTAAAATAACACAGAAATGGCATACACAGGACTCAAACCAAGTCCTTTCCTAATAACCAAGTACTCTCAACCATTTAAGCTAGTACTATTTTGCATCATAAATCCCAACATTAAATGTCATAAAGGTTTCCATTACCCGCATTTATTAATTAATTATTTATTTAATTAATTAAATTTCTCGGGTCTTACATTATACATTTGACACTTTTGGCTATTTACATCAGTTTTAGTTTAGACATAGATTCGTGAGACATAAATTTACGTTTGTTAAAATAAAAAAACGTAAATTTACATCTGGTGCTAAAATAATAGATGTAAATTTACATCTAATGTAAATAGGTCAAACGTAAATTTTGGTTTGAATTTCCTCCATTTTAGTGCCAAAATTTACGTTTGTTATACATAACAGACGTAAATTTATGTATGTTGATGCTTTAGCAAACATAAAGTTATATATGTTAGTGCACTAATAGACATAAATTTTGCAACCCTTATTTTAATATTTTATTAGTTTTGCATTGAAACCAAAACCTAAAAACCAAAAAAAAAATCCTAAACAATATATATATATATATATATATATATATATATATATATATATATATATATATATATATATATATATTTGTCTTACGAAGTTTATAGTACATTTAACAAAGTCAAAGTACATATATAAGAAAACTAAATGAAAGGAAAAAACTACTTAAAACCTAATCTTCTTATAAATGTTGGAAAAGATGTTTATCATAATTGTTATATAAAAATTTGGTGTTATGAAACTCGTAAGATTACCCTTGTAGAAAGTGTTTCACGTCGGAGTTGGGTTTCTTATGAATGGAACAAAACCAAACAATTAGGCACTCTTCAAGAATCATGATTATTAATTGCCAATGAGACCTACAATGAAGGAGAAATGGTTAGTTCATTAATTACCATTAAAAATAAAAGCTCACTAGCTAAGACTAACAATTCAATGTATGGAGCCAAGTAAATACATCTTCGTGAGGCGGTAATCCAATATGTAACATATTTTGTGCCATGAACCCTTGTATGGCCAAACAATTGAATGCTTTGGTGCTCAAAAAATCCATACACCTTTGATTGACCCATATCCATAGTCATTGTTTCCATATACCTAATAAATGAATTATACATTAAATGCAATAATTTTAATATGGTAAATATATAAGACACATTAATACACCTTCAATGCCTCAACAATAGTAATGTAAAAGGGTACATGACATTTGAGCCCAAATACTTGAAAGTCCCATTCCATGGTTATTAGTCTTCCCATTATCTTAGGTAATATACATATAAGTCTTTTAAGTGGGTAATCCCTTGCTTTTGAAATTTCCTCATCTTCATTAATAATAAGTTCACACACGTTATTTTGATGACAAGGGACCTGAAATAAATATTGAAGCATCATGTTAGCTCGTGTTCTATAATTTATAAAAAGAATATTTAAAATGGCATGGTTAGTCTTTTAAGCCAAGCAACAAATGTTCTTAAGGCCTCTCTAATAAATTGAACCTTGTAGAGGAAATCGAGCTTATGGATCTCTAACTTCATCAATCATTATACATGCCAAGCCTGGCTGTAGAGGACACTATGGATGAGATGAGAAGCCAAAGTCTTCCAATATTCATCCTAAGGCAACCAAACATGGAAAATCTTCATCAGAATATAACTCATGCTGAATAATTTTTCAGCATGATCCATAGTAGAACATGAGCCTTTTGTACTGACTCTATGTATATTAGGATATTCCTCTTCTTTTGCTTGAGACGTTTCTTTATTCTTAGCTATTAACATGAGTTTTTCTTCAATTTTCTCTTTTAGGGATGCCCTCATTCGTTACAACTTTTGTTCAAACTACATCCTCATCTTCCTAATGGCATCCTGACTTAACGATTTAGTAGTCTAACGTGGTCAACCGAGGTAACCTCGAAGTCCGCACAATCTGGCGGTGTCACGTACATGACTTGGGTGCTCAGGTCTTGCAATGGTTGTAGTAAGTAAGTCACTATGGCCATGTGAAATGAACAATCTCGAAATTGTTTTGCTCAACTAAGGAATCTTGCAAACACATATTTAAGTTTAATTATAAACATATTGATAATGAAAATTCATTTTCAGTTATCTATTATGTACTTACAATTCTTTTAGTTTTGACTTGAGCTTATTGTGAACTCAACCACCCATCAAACCTAATCTAAGTGGCCTTCCACATCTCGTAGCGAGCAGGTGGATGTACTAGCTCAAGAGATTCAAGTCCAATAGCCTCTATTTTTGCCTTCCTAAGGCGTTTCTCCAACAATGTATACCCACCTTTGTATATGTTGGGTTGGTGTCCTTTTTGTCTACAATACATAACAACACGACAAATTGGTTAATAAAAATGTGTGATTTTGTGTGATTATCATATGAATGTAACTACATAAACCAGTCAGGCCTTATCCAACCAAGATGCACGTAACTAATCCCATACCTGCTCGATCATCTGGTACTTCAGACATGGATTATCATTTCTTTTTCTTCCATACATATATTTTTATTTCAACTAAGTCTTGAATTCCCTCCAACTCTTGGTTAGGGGGGATAGAATCTTCATGCAAACAAAACATGTGACACATTAACTTAGGAAAATACACTAACTTATATAAACACACATTCACATAAAATACATACTTACCAAAATATCTTACATTAGCAGGTTCTTCTATGTCTCCTCAATCTCATCCTATTAGTTAACCATAATCGAAACATGGCGTTTAGTAAACACATGCCCACATAGCTAATAAACTTAGTAGCATATGGGCCAAACGTTTTACTAGATCGAGGATCTATCTCAACCACCATCCTCTCAGTATTAATACACCCAACAATGACCTCATGCATCTGAGTCACAAATCTATTAAACCTAGTCTTCCCAATTCTTGATTCAGAACCAACCATATCTCACATATCAAAAACACACATTGTTAGTGAATCACTTTAAAAATAATTCATAAGTTATAGTATGATAATAAAATAGTTAAATATAATAATAAAATCAAGAGCTACTAGGGTGCTGCTATGTTCTCCCATATCCCTTCGTCATGATTACTCTGAATATCATGCATGTCATTGTAACGTTGATAACGTTGTCGTTGACGCGATCAAATTAATAGTACTAAACTATAGCAACTTCAGTATTGCTAAGATAGTAGTCAAGAAAATAGAAAGGGTAAAGTAACCCTAAGTCGTCTCCCAACGAACACGGAATTGATTTTTAACAAGTTAGTTCTTATAAAATCTATACAAAATAGTTAGTCAAATAAAATAATAAAAATATGGGAGGATTAAGATAAACAAGAAAGAAATACAAAAGATAAAAAGAAATAAAAACAATAGCAAAGAAAATAGATTGATTCCATTGCTTTTTGAAAATAGATTCATCATCGGTTATCTAAAGATTATTGCTCAATTAATTATTTTTGTAGATTTACAAATTAATCAATGTAAAGTCTCAATTAATTTGTTGGCGTTCTCACTTATAACCAAAGTATAGTCTCAATTAAAAGTGAGAACTTTTAGATTATCCACAGTAAATTCAACCAAAGCATAGTCTCAATCAAATTTTGCTACGCCTAATCATGTCTATTCTTTTATCTTCTCACCAAATAAAAAGCTTAATTAATCAAAGTAAAGTCTCGATTAATTTTTGTTAGAGTATATACCTTTAACCAAAGTAAAGTCTCAATTATTGGTAAAAACTCATTCAATCACATGAAAGTTTCTAAATAAAATCAAAGTAAAGTCTCAATTCAATTTAAAACCCTTGAAGTCATATGATCAACAAGCATATAGATTTAAAATCATTACTTTTTACGTGATTCAAAGATAAAAGACATAGATAAATGAAAACCTCAACAATAATAAAAAGAACAAAGAAATTATTTCATTCTAACCTTAGAATCCATAATGAAATTACAATAGAATCAACCCAAAAAGTTTAGCACTCCATGAAACACAAAATAAAATAAAAATAGAAGAAGAATGGAGAGAGAAAGAAATTAGGCCCCCCTAAGGGTTCCTAAACTCTGAAGTGCCGAGCTTTTCCTTTCTGTTTCTCCCTTGGTCTCTTTATATAGGAATTGGACTGGACTTATCTGTTGCTAAAATCTTTCAAATATCTTTTAAATTAAAGATAAAGATAAATATTTAAAAATATTTGGAGAGATATAGACTATTTGACAAATATCATTGGTTGATAATATCAATATCTAATATAATTAAATTAATTAATTAATTAAAGATATATGATAAATTATCAACAATTAGTATTTGTATTAATTTTCCAAAACAACCCTTTGCAATCTTCTTAAATTATCTTCTAAATAATCCAATATCTTCAAGATATGTTTGTTTGTTGTGGAACTAAGAAGATTCAAGAAGATCTTGTCATATTTAAAAAGATTTGGTAGTTATTATCTTTTAATATTTTATGATATAATTAAATATGATAATTATTTAAAAATATCAAATAAAATATCTAAAGATATATTTTCCCAAATTATCTTCTATCATAAAGATAAAGAAAATCGCAAGGTCCAATGTTTTTTGTTCCTCTCTTCTTGGTTTAGCCAAACTTCTTCACTTTTTCAAGCTTTTCTTGCCGTCTTCATGCAATGCTTGGCTTGGATTTTTTTGCTTTTGATAATTTCTTATTCTTGGATTTATCTTTAAGGTGTCATGAAGCTTTAATCAATTTATTTCCACACCTCCATGAGCTCAACTTAGCTGCAACTGCACTAATACACCTCAAAATATCCAAAGAACATTTATACAACTAAAAAGCTATTTTTAACATGTTTTTGTATCTCATGCTCAATAAATCCAATTATAAGAAATCCCAATTAAATCAATCTTTAAGCACACAAATTCAATTAAATACCTAGAATTAAACATTAAATGAGGGCAAAAATACGCATTCATCATAACCACACACTTATCCTTTTCACTCCTGGGCAAAATTGAGCAATTTCAAAACTTGTTCTGAGGTATTTTATTTCACATCAACAATGGATCAAAGGAATGAACATCACTGGAGACAAATCAATACTCTAGAAATCAAGTTATCATGCATATACAAATGAAAAAATTCTATTTTTCACACTTGAGTTAATCTTTTGAATTCACAAGACAATCAATTATGAAAGAAAGCACTCAAGTTAAGTGTGTATTTCCTCACCAAAATTCTCTCAAGTGTTTCGGCTTGTGTTCTCACTCAAAATACCCATGCAAGTAAACACTCCTAATACTTAACAAGACTCTAATATTCACAAACTTTCAGAAAATATGCAATCAAAGATCATGAGGACTTTTCACAGGTTATAATGGGGCCAAGGCAAAGGTAGGAAAAATTTTAGGATTTTTGGGTTTTTGAAATAGTAATGTAGGAAGAATAATGGAGCATAATTTCAAAACAACTCTTTTCCATTTATTGCTTGTTGCTCTCTCTTTTTTTTAGAAAGCAATTATTTTTTTTCATTTCAACACTTTTTCATCAACATTTTTTCCTTTTGCCATTTTTATTAATTTGTGGGTGAGGTACTCACCCACACTTTATTCCTCAACCAATCCTAACATAATCCACTAGCTCCTTTCTTTCTTCCTAAGGTAAGGAAAAACATGGTCTTTTTCTTTTTAAGGGTTTACAATGGGCTTAAAACAAGAAAAAAAAAGTTTAAAGCTCAAAGGGGCTACCAATGGATTAATATCAAGGTGGGCTTATTTTTCCAAGTAGCTAAAAACAAGAAATGCCTCAGTCATATCAAATCATGCATATTCACCTAAGTTGCAAAACAAAAGAATCAAGCTAAATATTTGAGTATAAACAAACATGAGCAAGTCACTCAAGAAAAAAATAGGAATGGCATATGGCGGTCCATCCTTTACATTAAGGCTCAAAACTCACAAGATCAAACTCTTTTACAAAAGATTTAATCAAGAAATTCTCAAATCAACTCATTTTGCAAATCATAGAAACAATCCACTCATATGAACATCCCAATTACTGAATCAAATCCTAGAAATCCAATGTCAATATGTTTTATTGAAAGCAGGGAAATGTTTTTTGTGGATTTATTATGAGACATATTGTTTAAAAGTTTCACTTAGTAAAAACTTAATACTTTCACAAGTTTCTAAAAAAGAAATCACAAATTTTTTTTCTTTTTAAATGAAAACAAAAACCAAAAAAAAAAGAAAAATCCAACCTATAGTTTGTCTCCCCCACACTTATTTCAAAAAAAAATGTCCTTTATGGACTTATTTTGGGAGGAAACGAAAAATTGTGACTTTTGGCTCAATCTGGACATATGTCAATTTTTTTTCTTAATTTTATAAAGTACAAGTCAGCTTGTACAATTTAATTATAGAAAACAAAAACACATATTTTTGAAAAATTTATAATACTTTTAAAATTAAAAACAAAAAACAAACATGCATGCAAATTAACTTTTTTATCAACAATGTTTTCAAAAGAATATGAGTCTAACCTCTTTTCCTTTTGCAACAACCTTTCTTTTTTCTCCGCAGCCAAGTCAATAAAAATCACCACTGAAAACTTATTTGCATCATTCACATCAACAAACTTGATGTGTGGAGTGTGTGGCTTCAACTCAATTTGAGCATCATCAGGTGCATTCGGGTGGTTAACAGGATCATCAGTAAACCTCATAATCTCACCTTGTGAGCAAAAATCTATACTTGAAGTAGTTGAATATGCTGCTTCATCATTAATCAAGTCAGTTGCAATAGTTGATGCTTCACCTGCATCTTCGAATATCGTTGGCTCTTCAACTGCACTTGGTTCCTCCATTGTATTGTTCTCACAACTTTACTCCTCAAAAAGATCATTTAAACTCATATCATCATCAATAGATAAAACTTTATATTCACATTGAGCATCATCAACATATCCATCAGTAGATATGTATGTGTGAGAATCTTCAATTTCTTCATCAGCAACATTTTTAGAATAATTGATATGTCCATCAATAGACATATTACTATGAGCATCATTATATCTATCACTAGATATATCACTGTGATGTGATTCTGGTGTTGGTTGATCTAACATTTGAATCGTGTACTCATTCACATCAGTTCTCAATTGTTCCATCCTTTGATTCATGCTCCTTAACATTATCATTTCATCCCTTTGCTCAACTATCGTCTTCATAAGTTTTTTTAAGGTGGCCTCCACAGCTTTGTCTTTCATTAGCTAACTTAAATCTTCTGACATTTGTTCAGCTCTAATGGCAAACTTTAGAAGCATATCTTTTATTTCTTGACGAAGTGCTCTAAATTCTGGGATTTCAGCAAATCTCGGATGGCATTGAAGGGTGGTATTAACAGTACAAAGTAATTCTACAAAGTTGTTGTTGCTTGCATCCTCCATCATGTCATACAATACTTTATCATTTCCATACCATTTTTGCTCAATATCTTTGCATCGTTGATCAGCTCGCAACCTTTCATCTATGGTGTCTAATTTCTTTCTCAATCCATCCATTAATAACACAACTTCCTTATAGGATGGTCCATTGATTGCTGCAACTTGTTGTGATGGTGCATGTTGTTGTTATTAGAACCAAATGGAACATATAATGGCTGAGGTGGACACTCAAAATATGGTTGTTGCTCAAGGTATGATGGTTGCTCATATTCCACAAAAGATGATCTAGGATATAGATCATTAAATTGTCGTAAAGTTAACCTACTTATATCAGGTGCAGAAGTAGGTGTAACAATTTGCTGCTGATAATCATATGGATCATGTGGTTGATGTGGATAATAATTATAGTTCACTTGAAAATCACACTGTTGATTATTTTCATATGAAAAATTATTTTTCATTTTTGAAAGAGGTTTTTTGAAAAGAAATAAGTTGAAAGCTTCTTGAGTAGACTTCCAAGAAAGAGAGGTGTGTATCAATGGACAACTTAAATACCTTGTCTTTCCTTAGCCAAAGTTTTTCCCAACTAGTTTCACAAATTTCCCAACAAAAATCCTCAAACAAAAATTATGCTTAAAAAAAATAAAGTAACTAAAAAAAATAACTAAAGAAAATAAAATAAATGTTAAAAAAAAATTGAGATAAAAAAAAATGTTAGTGATAAACAAAAAAATAAAATCAAAATAATAAAAAAATAAGAACTAAAATGATAAAAATTCTAACTGTGTTCCCCGGCAACGGAGCCAAATTTGAAAACTTTGTCGTTGACGCGATCAAATTAATAGTACTAAGCTATAGCAACTTCAGTATTGCTAAGATAGTAGTCAAGAAAATAGAAAGGGTAAAGTAACCCTAAGTCGTCTCCCAACGAACACGGAATTGATTTTTAACAAGTTAGTTCTTATAAAATCTATACAAAACAGTTAGTCAAATAAAATAATAAAAATATGGGAGGATTAAGATAAACAAGAAAGAAATACAAAAGATAAAAAGAAATAAAAACAATAGCAAAGAAAATAGATTGATTCCATTGCTTTCTGAAAATAGATTCATCATCGGTTATCTAAAGATTATTGCTCAATTAATTATTTTTGTAGATTTACAAATTAATCAATGTAAAGTCTCAATTAATTAGTTGGCGTTCTCACTTTTAACCAAAGTACAGTCTCAAATAATCATGTTTATTATTTTATCTCCTCACAAAATAAAAAGCTTAATTAATCAAAGTAATGTCTCGATTAATTTTCGTTAGAGTATATACCTTTAACCAAAGTAAAGTCTCAATTATTGGTAAAAACTCATTCAATCACATGAAAGTTTCTAAATAAAATCAAAGTAAAGTCTTAATTCAATTTAAAAACCCTTGAAGCCATATGATCAACATGCATATAGATTTAAAATCATTACTTTTTACGTGATTCAAAGATAAAAGACATAGATGAATGAAAACCTCAATAATAATAAAAAGAACAAAGAAATTATTTCATTCTAACCTTAGAATTCATAATGAAATTACAATAGAATCAACCCAAGAAGTTTAGCACTCCATGAAACACAAAATAAAAAAAAATAGAAGAAGAATGGAGAGAGAAAGAAATTAGGCCCCCCTAAGGGTTCCTAAATTCCGAAGTGCCGAGCTTTTCCTTTCTGCTTCTCCCTTGGTCTCTTTATATAGGAATTGGACAGGACTTTTCTGTTGCTAAAATCTCTCAAATATCTTTTAAAATAAAGATAAAGATAAATATTTAAAAATATTTGGAGAGATATAGACTATTTGACAAATATAATTGGTTGATAATATCCATATCTAATATAATTAAATTAATTAATTAATTAAAGATATATCATAAATTATCAACAATTAGTATTTATATTAATTTTCCAAAACAACCCTTTGCAATCTCCTTAAATTATCTTCTAAATAATCCAATATCTTCAAGATATGTTTGTTTGTTGTGGAACTAAAAAGATTCAAGAAGATATTGTCATATTTAAAAAGATTTGGTAGTTATAATATTTTAATATTTTGATATAATTAAATAAGATAATTATTTTAAAATATCAAATAAAATATTTAAAGATATATTTTTCCCAAATTATCTTCTATCATAAAGATAAAGAAAATCGCAAGGTCCAATTTTTTTTGTTCCTCTCTTCTTGGTTTAACCAAACTTCTTCACTTTTTCAAGCTTTTCTTGCCGTCTTCATGCAATGCTTGGCTTGGATTTTTGTGCTTTTGATAATTTCTTATTCTTGGATTTATCTTTAAGGTGTCATGAAGCTTTAATCAATTTATTTCCACACCTCCATGAGCTCAACTTAGTTGCAACTGCACTAACACACCTCAAAATATCCAAAGAATATTTATGCAACTAAAAAGCTATTTTTAACATGTTTTTGTATCTCATGCTCAATAAATCCAATTATAAGAAATCTCAATTAAATCAATCTTTAAGCACACAAATTCAATTAAATACCTAGAATTAAACATTAAATGAGGGCAAAAATATGCATTCATCAAACGTCTTAGCCGAGAATTACTTATTTGCAAATTAAAATAAAAATAATAATAAAAATATGCATTTATTATTCAGCACCTTCCCAAAAAATGAGTGAAAATTTAAGTTTATGTCATCGCGCCATTTATGACGAAAATCCATGACGTTCAATTATTATAATTAGAAACTTTTTATAAATCATTACAAAATATTTAATGAAGAAAACTAGTAAAAACTCCCATAGTTGGTCCCCCACTCCGACTAAGCATCTACATGCTCACCTGCATCAACATCTGCTCTCATGTAACAAGTTACATGATCATCTCCAAACACACACAACTAGGGTGAGCTCAAATACAAGAAGGACAATTACCACATTACATAATTAAAGCATTTCATAACCATAACCCATGTTAGTCCCCAAATCTCGATGCTACTGGTTTTTGACATATTAAACATGTCCTAATGGACCCCAATCACACCATACGCAAATTATAGCACATTCACACTTATCCAGACATAACCCTAGGACAAAAAATACAATGCAACAATTCATAGTTTCAGAATTCAAGTTATGCTTATGCTTAAATATAATGCAATTCATCATGTCTTCATTCCTTTACAAAATAATACGTGTCACCTCAATTGTAAATCAACATCGCAATGGACACATTATTATAGTTTTTCGCAGTCACTAAGCAACATCACAGTTAAACACAATATTACTTTTACCCCCATAACATCGCAATTACCAACTTGTCATGCATATAGTTAATTACTCAGTGTGATGTGCCAATTTTTCCAAATAACCCTACCCAGAAATCCAACGCGAAACAAAATCAGCTTGAAGTTTGCCTTGATGTGTCGCCTAGCGGGAGTTCATATGCCACCAGGCGGTGCATACAAATTATGGGTTCTACTCAGATTTTTCCTGCACCGACGCGAACCCTAAACTCCCAATTACAGATTCCAGTACTTATTGGTATAGTTTTAAATGTTTAACATCACTCTAGTTCCTGCCAACCCAATTCAATATTATTTTCATGCAAACAATACATCAATTCTAACCCAACACATATTTCATCGTTCAAAAATCCCATATGAACCCTAACCCCCCAATTAAATCTCAATTCTTACCAATTTCAAATGAAGTTTAACTTACAATCAATTTCCCACATTCAACTCACCCACGCATGCATATAACATCAACTCAACCATCACAACAGTACACGTCGTCTGGCGAGTCACACTTAGCTGCCAGGCGGTTCAAAGGGAACCCAAGAACCTGGGTTCAAACACATGTGTTGCCTGGCGACAGTTCTTGTGCTACCAGGCAGTTTCTGGAAAATTCCAGAAACACGAACTGTTTATTACATTTTTTGCAGAAATTAAGGTGCACGTGCATTCCAATCAATCAGGAAATGATACAATTCCATATAAAACACATAATATAGCTCCCCTAACCTGGTATTCGTGTTCCAATTGCCAAAACTTTACCTAGCTTTTTGATCCACAAGGTCTTCTCTTGATCACCCAAAAATTTTGCTCTTTTCCCTCTCTCTCTTAGCAATGGATGCTTCGAATACTCTTCCCTCAGTGTTCACGAAAATCAACAGTGTTTCACTCTCCTAATTACTCTCTTCCCTTACTTACTAGTCCAATTTAATCACTTTTAATTAGAAAACGAAAATCTTATTAAAAGTGTCTTCATGGCACTTCAATTTCCATTAATAAGGGGTTCTCTAGCCTCTTCATCTGCTCCTCAAGACGGCTCCATGCCAAAAATTGATTTTAGCAAAAAGAGAGTTATTTTGCTTAAGCCAAGGTTCAAACCCATAACCCTCCAATGTCCAAGCAAGTGCACAACCAATTCAACTAATTCATGTTTCGTGATAATTTATATAAATCTAGAAATTTATACTCTTTTATCACGCTTAAACATATCATAAATAAAAAATGAAATAACACACAATTGGCACACATAGGACTTGAACCCAAGTCCTCTCACATAATTAAAGTTAACATTTAATGTCATAAAGGCTCCCACTGTCCGCATTAATCAAATAATTATTTATTTAATTATTTAAATTCCTCGGGTCTTACAGTCATCAATAATTATGCTATCGACATTCTGATGAGTTCCTATTTATGCCTTCATTTAATGTTTAATTTTGGATTTTTAATTGAATTTTGTTTTTAAAGATTTATTTAATTAAAATTTCTCATAATTGGTTTTATTGAGCATGACATACAAAAACATGTTAAAAATAGTTTTTTAGTTGCATAAATATCTTTGGATATTTTGAGGTGTGTTAGTGCAGTGCAACTAAGTTGAACTCATAGAGGTGTGGAAATAAATTGATTAAAGCTTCATGACACCTTAAAGATAAATCTAAGAATAAAAAATTATCAATATCACAAAAATCTAAATCAAACACTGTATGAAGAAGGCAAGGAAAGCTTGAAAAAGTGAAGAAGTTTGGCCAAGCCAAAAAGAGGAAACATGTAACAAAAATTGGACCTTGTGGTTTTCTCTATCCTTTTCCTAAACAAAAGGGCTTTGATAATTCATAAATATTTATGATAAAAGATAATTTAGAAAAAATATATCTTTAGATATTTTATTTGATATTTTTAAATAATTATCTTATTTAATTATATCATAAAATACCAAAAGATAATAACTACCAAATTGTTTTAAACATGGCAAGATCAAATATTTTTTAGATATTCATAATCACTATAAAGATAAATGATATTTATCTTTATCTTTATTTTAAATGATATTTGAGAGATTTCAACAATAGAAAAGCCCAGTTCAAGTCCTATATAAAGAGACTTAGGGGAAGTAGAAAAAATAAGCTCGGAACTTCAGAGTTTAGGAACCCTTAGGGAGGTCTAATTTCTTTCTCTCTCTTCTGCTCTCTTCTTTTATTTATATTTTTATTTCATGAAGTGCTAAGCTTCGAGGTTGGTTTCATTGTAATTTCATTATGGATTCTAAGGTTAATGAAAAAATTTCTTTGTGTTTTTTAGGTTTAATTAGTCAAATGGTAGCCATTTTCGTTTAGATGTATTAGTTTGTTACTTGTGTTTAAAAAGGTGTCAATTAAGTCCCAACTTTTGAAAAAATGTCGCAATTAGGTCTCTTTCAAAAAAAATTATTAACGTCGTTAACGATATTGATATTTAAAATGACTTCAAAATTAAGTATTTATATTTATATTAAAATTTAGTGGTAAAATTCATGAATATAGTTAAGGGTGTTAATATTTTTTTTCTGAAAGGAACCTAATTGAGACACTTTTTCAAAAGTTGGGACTCAATTGACACCTTTTTAAAAGCGAGTATCAAATTGACACATTTGAATGAAAGTGGGTACCATCCAACTAATTAAACATTTTTTTTATTGTTGTGGTTTTCATTCATCTATGTCTTTTTTCTATGAATCACGTAAAAAGTAGTGATTTTTACATGCTAGCTAACTAGTGAAGTGTTTAAATCTATATGCATGTTAATCATATGAGTTGAAGGGTTTTTAAATTTAATTAAGACTTTATTTTGATTTTACTTAGAAACTTTCATGTTATTAAATGAGTTTTTACCAATAATTGAGACTTTACTTTTGTTAAACGTATTCACTCTAAGTTAAATTAGTCAAGACTTTACTTTGATTAATTAAGATTTTTATTTGGTGAGGAGATAAAAGAATAGACATGATTAGGCATAGTAAAATTTGATTGAGACTATACTTTGGTTGAATTTACTATGGATAATCTAAAACTTCTCACTTTTAATTGAGACTTTACTTTGATTAAGAGTGGGAACGCCAACAAATTCATTTATACTTTACATTGATTAATTTAAGAATCTACAACAATAACTAACTGAATAGTAATCTTTAGATAACCGATAATGAATATATTTTGAAAAGGCAAAGGAATCAATCTATTTTATTTATAACGAATCTATTTTATTTGAACAAAAGAAAATTACATAGTCTTTAGTATCTGATTTAAAACATCTAAATAAATATAAGAACTTCTGAGTTCACCCCAACCTCTCGCCAATCTACTCCTTGTAAAAAAACATCCACATTATCATCTACTACCGTATAACACACACGTTATACGATCATCGAACATACAACAAACACACAAACAAACAAATAGGGGTAAGCTAACCATAAACAATGATATTGATGAGTGTATATTTTTGCTCTCATTTAATGTTTAATTCTGGGTATTTAATTGAATTTGTGTGCTTAAAGATTGATTTAATTGGGATTTCCTATAATTGGGTTTATTGAGCATGAGATATAAAAACATGTTAAAAATAGATTTTTGGTTGCATAAATGTTCTTTGGATATTTTGAGGTGTGTTAGTGCAGCTGCAGCTAAGTTGAGCTCATAGAGGTATGAAAATAAATTGTTTAAAGCTTCATCACAACCTATTGATAAATCCAAGAATAAGAAATTATCAAAATCATAAAAATCCAAGCCAAGCATTGCATGAAGACGACAAGAAAAGCTTGAAAAAAAGTGAAGAAGTTTGACTAAACCAAGAAGAGAGCAACAAAAAAATTGGACCTTGCGGTTTTCTTTATCTTTATGATAGAAGATAATTTGGGAAAAATATATCTTTAGATATTTTATTTGATATTTTTAAATAATTATCTTATTTAATTATATCATAAAATATTAAAAGATAATAACTACCAAATTTTTTTAAATATGACAAGATCTTCTTGAATCTTTTTAGATCCACAACAAACAAATATATCTTGAAGATATTGGATTATTTAGAAGATAATTTGAGGAGATTGCAAAGGGTTGATTTGGAAAATTAATACAAATATTAATTGGTGATAATTTATCATATATCTTTAAGTAATTAATT
>Ga0214542_1002004_pt1 | contig 42235 bp, 12 predicted proteins | sample CNSS1metaG_FD_160096 | JGI IMG/M metagenome (GOLD analysis project Ga0214542, IMG submission 160096) | Root nodule microbial communities from cowpea collected in UCLA plant growth center, Los Angeles, California, USA - CNSS1 | ecosystem: Host-associated > Plants > Roots > Nodule | place: USA... | reverse complement strand
ATATATATGTATATGTATATATATATATATATATATGTATATGTATATATATATATACATATACATATATATGTATATATATGTATATGTATATATATGTGTATATATATATATATATATATATATTTATATATTTATATATATATATATAAAATTTTACTTAATTAACTATAAATATTTTAATAATTTAAACGGGGACGGGATAAATATGTACATTTTTATATCCATATCCATATCCATTCAATATTGGGATTTCCTTTCAAAATGGGTACGAGTTCGGGTAATATCCACGTGAATGAGTTTATTTGTCATCCCTACTTAGGTCACAAGCTATTGTAATTATTTTGTAAAATCAATTAACTACACTATATTTGATATCAATTTTATTTATTATATTTAAAACTGAAATTATTATTACAATATTTAGATTTACTACTTATTACTGTTAGGAATCCAAGTGTGATTCTAAGTCCCACATTCTATAAAAATGAGAAAGTGGAGCACTATATAAGAATAAAGACCCATTCACCCTTGAGGGGGAAATTGTTAGGAATCCAAGTGTGATTCTAAGTCCCACATTGGCTAGAAATGAGAAAGTGAAGCACTATATAAGAATAAAGACCCAGAAACCCATTGCCTTAAGGTTTTGGGTTGAGAGTGGTGTCAGTGTCTTATGTGGTTAGGCTCAAATCTCATTGGTAAGAACGACGGTATAGAAAAGGAGTACTCGTGGTTGGGCTACTCGTGGTTGGGCAGCTTCCGTGGGAGGGGGAGTGTACCAATGTGGTTGAAGGGACTCACCCTTGAGGGGGAGATTGTTAGAAATCCAAGTGTGAGTCTAAGTCCCACATTGACCAGAAATGAGAAAGTAGAGCACTATATAAGAATAAAGACCCATAAACCCATTGCCTTAAGGTTTTGGTTGAGAGTGGTGTCAGTGTCTTATGTGGTTGGGTTCAGATCTCATTGTAAAACCTGACAAGTACTTCATTAATTTAATAATAACATTTACAATAATAATGTAATTTTCATGATATTTTATTATATAAAATTTATCTATTTAATATCAAAATAAAAAAAATACAACCCGTGTCGGTCTCCTGGTCTCCTGGTTAAAATATAAAATGGTAAGTACAACATATGCACTCTTTTTAGTTTGTACAAAATTTTGAATAAAAGTTATAAAAATGTATTTATATGATTTAATATAATTATCTTTATATTTTACTAGCGCAGGTAACACGTTTATTTAATTATGACCAGGATTTTATGTTACTCTTGGCATGTGATTTGACACGTGATTCTATATTGTGCATATGACTTCTGAAATGTTTATTTATTTGTATTAGTGATGTCTGCATCTAAAACTTGACTATGTCAGTGCAAAAATATTCCAACGAAAAGGAGATTTCGTTATGATTTTATATTATTTTTTGCAATAAACAGAGTATTTGTCGGATTTCATTATATCAAATCAATCTTATAAAAGAATTCTGTAACATAAAATAAAGAAGTATACAAGTGACAATTTTATATTTATTTGTATTTAATTCTTGATAAATAGAATAAGTTCTTCTATGAAGAAAAAGAAAAGCATGTTTTTTTCTTGAAGTACTACTAATATTTTGAAAAAAAAAATCAAGTATTTCTTCAAGCACTTATCTAATCTTTTCTACAAGTCTCTTCAAGGAAGCTTACAATACACTTCAAAGTTAATAAATTGAGATATAACATTTGGTATGCGGAGGAAAAAAAAGGGATGCAGGCCATTATGAGAGGTAAATTGGTGCTTTAAAATTTTTCTATAAATATTAATAAATTTTTGAAAATTTTCTAAACAATTAATCAATTCAAAGATTTGAATTTCAAAAGTTAAATAAAAATCTGTTTCGACATGCTTTGCTTTATTTGTTTTATTCTTTTATATTATCTATTGTTTTACTAAAATTCCTTTCCTGTTACTAGTTTGAAACTTATTGGGTTCTTATTTACAAATTTCTAACCTAAAAGAAAAATTCTTTTTCTTTTGACTTTTTGTGAATGTGACTTTGACTTGAGACGAACTCAAACTTTCTAATCTTTCTACATTTTTTTTCTTTGTATGTTGGTTCTCATTCTAATGCCAAACTTAGAGCCTTTTATGATATTCATTCATTTTGCATTAATTGCTCTTTCAAACTCATTTAGGGATCAAAGTCATTTTTCATGTTTTAGGATTTTAAGGGAATAAAAGATAAGTTTCACTTAGTAACTCAATGGAGCATAAAATGTAAAATTTTTCGTAATAACCTTTTAGCTAGTGATTTATAAAAAGAAATCGCATTGTTTATAAAAGCTATTTGTCATGGATAGAAGAAGCTAGTAAAATTTGTCTTGAATGTCTTCATTGTGTATATATATCAGATTACACATATTTTATACACACATTTATAGTTTTATTGTACATTAAAAAAATTCCAATATGTTTTTCTTTTTCAATTTTTAAATTACTTATTTTTGTAGTAATAATTTGGATGTAATATGTGAGACCCCTTTCTTTCTTTCCTTTTGTCTAAACGTATTAAAATAGCTTCACTCCCAAAACACACTCATCTTTCAAATTCTTCTCTTTGTTTCCTTATCACTCTCCAACAGCTTGGGTTCCTGTTCACCATCTTAAACTCTTCCTCTTTTCTTGTTGCAGCAGATAGATTTGGGGCTAGTGTACAAACCTCCATACAGGTTGAGCATTTTCCCCCTTCATGTAAGTTGAGTTTTAACTTTCAATTTCCCTTAATTCCCAATTTTTGAAATTTCACCCTGTTCGAGTTTGAATTTAGGGTCTCATTCTTTTCTATGTGGTTCTACATTCCAGTCCCTTAGGTCTTATAAGGCTGTGGTACCCTTCGGTTAGGGATTTTATTCTCTATAAGATGGTAACTATTTACAGGTAAGGGAAGCTAACTATTTCTTTAATTTCATATAGGAACTACTTTCTGATGGCTTTGATTTCATGTTGATGTGATGTGCGATGCTTGAATTGCATGATGGTGCTTGACGATGAAATTTAGCTTGGCTTTTTCTGGATTGCATGTGAAAACAGGTGGAGAATATGATATTTTCGCCTCAGTAAGTAGCTCTCGCTTGAGCGAAAATACTAGAAACTAACTTTTGCGTTCTACTGGAGTTGTCGCCTAGGCGAGGACTTGTTGCTTGAGCGAGAAAAGTCTCGCCTGAGCGAGAAAGTCTAGCCTAAGCGAGAATGACACGCTTAGGCGAGAGGACATCTGTCGCCTGGGCCGCTTGGGTGAGACTTTCTAGCTTGAGCGAAAATCACTACAGTAGAGTGTTTAATTTTTGTGAGTTATGAATGAATAAGTACTTTAAATTTTTAAGCATGAAATTGGAGAATTAGCATGTATGAGATGGTGTTTAATAATAGGTGTGGATTTAATGAATGATTTAGAATATGATATATGTTATGGATTTGAGAATTTCAAGGAGAAATTCTAAAAGATATGTCTTTAGTGTGTGTAAGGGCATAAGGACTCACTATTGGAGGTATCCTGAAATTCCAATAATCATTCATGTTCAAATAGAGCAGAATGGATTACGTCGTGAGGAGTAGTAGGAGGTCCTAGTCATTGGACTTGATCAGGTCCTAGACGAGAAGGGGGCTTACCTTGTGAGTGGTTGGGTGATAACCCCTTGAGGCCAGACTCTGCAGTGTTTGGAAACCACACACAAGTGCGAACCACTAAGAGGTCTGATGCTACTTACATAGATTCGGATCATTGAGTCTAGTGTCAACTCTTAGTTTCGTTGTTGTCATGATTTAGTGCTTTTTTTTTTGTGAAAACATGAAATTAATATTATGTTTATAAATGAATTGTATGATTCTTTTTAATCCAATTTAACTTACCCTTTTGGTTGTTCTGTGTGTTGGTGTTGGGTTATTTCTTTTGCAATGATCACTAAATGGTGTGAGTAGAGAAAGATGTAGGTGAGGATACTTCCCTGTTTGATAGAAGTAGAGACGGTAGAGTAGGACCTACAGGGGGTAGTATTTTGCTTGTATGTTTTGTTTAGAGTTGGAAATCTTCTAACTCTATTTTTTGGCGGTGTTGTAAATATAGGTAGCATTATTATAGTTATTTTGGATTACTATATTAATACTCTATATTGACCTCCTTCTACTTATCTTTTGTTTTATCATGATATGATGTTTTATTTAATAGTGTTATAAATATTAAATGGGATGTTACATTTTGGTATTAGAGTAGTGATTCCTGTAGGATTTGTAGGTGTAGGCTTTCTTAGTTTCTATTGTGTCTGCTTTGTGGTGTCTCTTGTATGGTGTTGGTATTTGTTAGTTAGACTGATGGTTCTCTCTTTGTGTGGTCATAGTAATGGCACCTAGTCCTCTTCCTCCGACCTTAAATAATCCTCATTTGGTAGGAACTATCGAGGGAATGATTGCAGCTATGCAATAGTAGAATGCTAACATGGTGAATCAGCACAACCTATCCTTGCAATAAATGGAGTTTGCCAGACTAGTAGTAGAAGCAACCCAGCAGAGGCATTTTGAAGCTTTGTAACAGTTGGGAGAAAATCGTTCTACAACTGGTCCTTCCTAAGCTTCGCCACCTCAAGTGCAAGAATGGAGTTAGGAGGATTTTGTTCAGCATCATCTATCCTGGTTTAATGGCAAGACTAGTCCGGATGAGGTGGATCAGTGGATGAAGGATATGGAAAGAATCTTTGATGCAACAAGGTGCCCCGTAGAGAATCGTTTAGCATTTTCAATGTATCTTCTTGTAGGAGAAACCGTACATTAGTGGTCTAGCATGAAGATGATGCTTGAGGACCGCAGGAAAACTATTACATGAGAATTGTTTAAGAAGAAGTTTTATGTTGAGTATTTCCTCGACAACGTGAGGTATGCTACGGAGGTTAAATTCTTACAACTGGCGCAAGGAAATATGTTAGTATAAGAGTATGCAGAAAACTTTAAACACTTGGGCAAATTTCATACCTTGAGGATGGATGAAGAATGGAAGTATAGGAAGTTTGAAAATGGTTTAAGGGGAGACCTCAAACTCATGGTAGCCCCACTCTCTATCAAAGAATTCCCTGCCTTGGTGGAGAAATCTAGAGTGATGGAGAAGTTAAAGGTTGAAGTTGAAGCTCAACAAAGGTCTCAACAGAAGGTAGGAGGGCCATCTGGGTTGTGAGCAAGCAAGAGGAAAGGAGGAAGGCATACTCTAGGCCTCAGCCTCAGGGGTTTAGGAAGTTCTCACCTTAGCCTCAACAGTCCCAACTTTCCAGGCCACAATGTTTCTAGTGTGGAGGACCCCATGTGAAGAATGCTTGCCCATAGATCATCGATATGAGGACATGTCACGGTTGTGGCAAGGAGGGTAACTTTATAAAGGATTGTCCCGCTAGTAGGAGTGCAGTGCCAAGGCCTATAGTTCAATCTCAGCCACAACAAGTGAAAGGAGGTGTAAGACCTCAAGGAGTTGGTCGAGTATATGCCATGATGGGTGTAGAGGCAGTTGGATAAGGTAATCTTATCGTTGGCTCCTGTGTGATTGCTGGTAGGATCTTGTATGTTTTTTGGAGCGACACATTCTTTTCTGTCAAAGTCTAAAGTTCAAGAGTTAGGTCTTCTGGTGAGGGAGCTTTAGTATGATCTAGTTGTATCTGTAACATCCCGACCGAATTTTACGGATTTAAATAATTAAATAAAGAATAATATTAAAACCTCATTTATTATAACTGTAATTCCCAAAATGCGGGAAATTTAAACATTTATTGCCTCAAAACTTATTTAAAAAAAATCCATAATTACAAACTCAATTATAAATCCATGTGCAATTTCAAAGTCGAGTAATATAAAATATTACAATTTATTTAAAATCATAAAACATGAAGACTCTGGTATAAATTCTTTTCATCCCACACTAGCCCCACTCTGGCTTTATGCCTCACCAGATCCACCTGCAACATCATCTGCTCACGTGTACCGCGTACCCGATCATCGCCAAACAAAAGTAGATAGGGTGAGCTAACAATTAGTAATTATACATATATAACATATATATACATATCAATACTACCACACCAAAGGAATTCCATCTATTAGTTTCATGCCTCATGGCCACCACCATGTCACCGTGTTCTACATATTCTGATGAGTACCTCAAGATGTTTTGCTGCCACACCTACCAGCCACAACCGGTAGAGCACATGCGGTAAACCATGCCACGAACGCCACTACGTAATGCCAGGTGGAGTTCCCAATACGAATAACATTCGTAACATCCCAAGACTACCAAACTCGTCAGTTTAATATTGAGGAGGGCAATCTATCTGGACCCATCCGTACATGCCACAACGCGCACACTCACACCAACAACACTCGCCAACCCAAGCCACAACTCAAGAGTTCCTCGTGTTTATCCACCATTCTGAGCCATAACTCAAGAGATGCCATTCTGAGCCACAACATCAAGGAATGCCACGTGCTTAACGCCTATCCCGAGCCATAACTTAAGGGATATGTTCTGAGCCACAACTCAAAAAACACCAGCAAGCCGACCTTTAAGGTATCACTAAAGCATTGTAATCACGCACATCAAAGCGAGCAAAGCACTTTTTGCTACAGTAATATCACTTGGCGCTACTCACGGGGCGCTAGGCGCTTTTCGCTTCCAGATCGCCTGGCGGGGGACACGTACTATCAGGTGCCAAGCGCCTATGATGCCTTTGTCATGCAATTATCGCCTGGCGGGACAACGCTCACTACCAGGCACCTCTCCTCACAAACTTTCATAAACATTCAACTATCGCCTGACGGTCCATTCCTTACCGCCAGGCGCCACACAGTACTCGAGGTTGATGGTTTTGCACACTTTTGAACGTTGTTTAAGTCACCAACCTATACCAATTAGTGCCCAAGTTACAATCCACATTACTAGGTGTTTACAGGCGCTTACCAATTCATCCTACTTAATTTGCATACCTCAATTCGCTAGTTTATAGATTTAAGCATGAGAACTTATAGCAAAAATAGGTACTCTCAATGAAATCCTTTATCGTTCTCTCATAGCCCTCCTTAATCCATTTTATTTTATGCCTATAATATATACATTGTGTGTCTCTTTTAACTACTGCAGTGCTCATTTTTCAATTATTCGAGCCAATTAATACTCAACAATCCATCCACTTCTTTTACCTAACTATTCACTCTACATGTATAAATCCCATCATGACATAACCCTCTCATAATCCTTGCATTTCTATAATATATACATTGTGTGTCTCCTTTAACTACTGCAATGCTCATTTTTCAATTATTCGAGCCAATTAATACTCAACAACCCATCCACTTCTTTCACCCAACTATTTACTCTACATGCATAAATCCCATCATGACATAACCCTCTCATAATCCTCGCATTTGATTCCCTTTACTTATAGACTATTGTAACCATTCATGGATGCCCAACCCTGCAAACCTCCAACCACAAAGAACTCAATTGCTGCCACTACTGCGATGTCACCTGGCGTAAGCTTAGGGGCTGCCAGGCGGCGCATTACTTTCTGGAATTTTTTCCAGAATTGGTATTGCACCTATCCGAACCCAAAATTCCCCATCAACCAGATTTGATCAATTTAACGAATCTTAACACACTTATCTGTACTCAAGTGGTAAAATAACATATAACATTTCAATCCCAATCCAATTCCAACTACAATTGATTCCTAACCCACGAATTCAAAATTTTCAAACCCTAAAAAAGAGTATGCCACAACCCTCCAATTTTCCATTATCATCTACTAAATTTCACAATCCTTCACTTCCATTTGATTAATCAATGACTTTCACACCCTTTCCACTGATCAACCATAGCCCAGAACATAGAAAAACCAAAAATTAAACCAAAACAGCTCGCGTTGCCTGGCAGTAGTTCATCATCGCCAGGCAATTCAAACCAAAACCCAGAAACTGGGTTACAGACATGCGTCGCCTGGCGGCAAGGGTCATGCCGCCAGGAGGTTCCTTTTTAGGAACCCAGCTTTTCACACAGACAGCATGACTTGCCTGGCGGCTACGAGTAACCTGCCAGGCGATTTCTGGGAATTTTCCAAACACACAAAAATTTAAGCAAAGACAGGACATATTCATGCATTTCATATTATGTATCATACAATTATTCACGAACATAAACATTAACGAGACTCAGCTCCCCTAACCTGGAAATCCTTGCTTAAAGTTGATTAATCTTTGATTCTTCCTTGCTCCCATTGGCTTGCCTTAGTTCTCTCCAATTTAGTCTCTATACTTCACTCATAACACCAATTTCCCTCTGAATTTTGTCTTTCAAATCTGCAGAACAATGACATCCCTTTAGTTCTCTCTTTTTCCTCTCAATTTACTAATTACTAAACCATAATTGGGGATTAATGACCCAAAACGAAAATCCTTACATTGATGGTAGTAATTACCATTCAAGCACAATTATTAGATGGTTTTCCAGCCTCCTCCTTGGCTGCTAGGGTTTCTTTGCCCTTTGGCATTAAAGCCAAAAGAAATTTTGGCAAAAAGAAAGTTTAATTTGGTTCTATCAAGGTTCAAACCCATACCCATGCCAATGTCAAATCAATACACAACCATTCAAGCAATTCATGCTTCGTGATAATTCTTAAAATCCTAAGGTTATATTATCACACAGCATGATCAAGAATATATTTAAAATAATAAATAATTAAATAACACATAATTGGCATACTTAGGACTTGAACCCAAGTCCTTCTACACAATTAAGTACTCTCAACCATTTGAACTAGTACTTTTCCACATCACATCAATCAATAATAAATGCCATAAAGGCTCCCACTACCCGCATTTATTAATTATTTATTTATTTAATTAATTAAATTTAGCGGATCTTACAATATCTATGCATGTGTCTAGGCTGGTCAAAACATCTATAGTGTGTGCTAGATTTTTAATCGAGGTGGATGGGCGTAAGTATAGGGTAAACCTTATTTGTTTACCTCTAGAGGGTTTGGATGTCATCTTGGGGATGGATTGGCTATCTACTAATCACATCCTAGCTCAGAAGATGAAGATTTTTTGTTGTCTTCGTAGTAGGTGGTTAGGGAAGTCAAGGAAAGATCTCAATGTTTCATCATTTTAACCTAACTATTCGTTGAGGATGAAGGTGAAAATGTTGAGATACCAGTTGTAAGAGATTTTATGGATGTGTTTCCTAAGGACGTGCCCGGGTTGCCTCCTAAGAGAGAGGTAGAGTTTTCTATTGATCTAGTGTTAGGAGCATGGCCAGTATTAGAAGCCCAATACCGTATGGCTTCTGTTGAGCTAGTAGAGTTGAAGAAACAAATTGAAGAGTTGTTAGAAAAATAGTTTATCAGATCAAGTGTGTCACCTTAGGGAGTGCCAGTGTTGTTAGTCAAAAAGAATGACGACAATTCTAGGCTTTGTGTGGACTATAAACAACTAAACAAGTTAACCATCAAGAACAAGTATGCCCTGCCAAGCATAGATGATTTGATGGATCAGTTGAACGGTGCTGCAGTGTTTTCTAAAATTGATCTAAGATCGGGGTACCATCAGATTCGAGTTATGACTGATGCTGTGCAGAAGATTGCCTTTAGATCCAGATATGGGCACTAAGTATGTAGTTATGCCTTTTGTTGTGACTAATGCTTCTACCGTTTTCATGGATTATATGAACATAATCTTCAGGCCGTTTCTACATAAGTTTGTGTAGTCTTCATTAACGACATCTTTATCTACTCACGAACCCATGAAGAACATGCAAAGCATCTAAGGACAGTATTAAGCATCTTAAGAGAGAAGCAGTTTTATGTTAAACTTTCAAAGTGCGTGTTTTGGATGACCATAATTCAATTCTTGGGGCTTGTGATCTCAGCTCAAGGTATAGTTGTGGATCCATCCAAAGTGGAAATCGTGTTAAAGTAGGAACGTCCTAAGTCGATGACAGAGATAAGAAGCTTTGTGGAACTAGTTAGCTACTATAGGAGATTCATTGAAGGATTCTCTATGATAGTGGAACCTTTGACACAACTAACTCGCAAGGATTAACCTTTTGCTTGGACTGCTTGTAACATCCCGTCCAGATATTACAGATTTTAAATAATAAAATAAAGAAAACAAAAAATACACGTCATTTATTAAAACACCATTTCCCAAAAACATGGGAAATTTAGAACTTTATTACATTATAAAGTATCTCTAAACTTCAATTTATAAACTCAATTATAAAACAAATCCATGTTCATAAACCAAAGATTACAAGTCTGTAAAATTCATAATAAAAACAACTCTATAGAAAATCTCCTAAGCTAGCCCACGCTTCGGCTCTACGCCTCACCAGATCCATCTACAACATCATTTGCTCCCGTGTACCGCTTACACGATTGTTGCCAAAACATGAAGAAAGGGTGAGCTAACAGTTAAAATAAACATATATAAAACATATATATACATTCAAACACAACAAAGGAATTCCATCCTTTAATTCAATATCACATGGCCACCACCATGTTACCCATGTTCTACGTCTTCTGATGAGTATCTCAAGATGTCTTGCTGCTACACCTACCAACCACAACTGGTAGAGCACGTGCGGGAAACCATGCTATAGACTACACTCTGTAACGCTAGCTGGAGTTCCCAATACGAATAACATTCGTAACGTCCCAAGACTACCAAACTCGTCAACTTAATACTAAGGAGGGCAATCTAACTGGACCCATCTGTACGCGTCACAACACGCACACTCACACCGACAACACTCGATAACCCGAGACATAACTCAAGAGTTCCTCATGTTCATCCGCCATCCTGAGTCACAACTCAAGAGATGTCATTTCGAGCTACAACTCAAGGAATGCCACGTGCTTAACCCCTATTTAAGCCACAACTCAAGGGATACGTTTCGAGCCACAACTCAAGGAACACTAGTAAGTCGATATTTGAGATATCACCAAAGCCTTGTAGACCATGCACATCCAAAGTAAGTAAAATATCCTTGCCTCAGTAACATCGCCTGGCGCTACTCGCAAGTCGCCAGGCACATCACGCTTCCAGATTGCTTGGCAGGGGACACATGCCGCTAGGTGCCAAGTGCCTCAAATCCTACTGACGTGCAGACATCACCTGACAGGACCACCCTCACTGTCAGGCGCTACGTGCTTCAGAACCCCATTGTTTTTATAGCTATCACCTGGCGGTTCATACCTCATCACCAGACGCTACACCAGTACTTGAATAATAATGGTTTTTGTTCAGGTCCAAGTGCAATTGCACACACACTACCCACAAGGTCACTCAACCAGAGTCCTATAACTTAGTTGGTTACTGTCAACAATGATTTTAGTCGTCTTAACTCCTCTTGTATACATTCATCCCCTAAATTTTGTCACATGGGCAATCTCAAGTACCCACTCTTATCATTTCTTTATTAACTGATGCAATCTGCACTTAACACTATAGTTCCTAAGTATATGATACCTTTTAATCCAGCAACATCCTAAGTTACTTACGTTCTCATGGCAATGTTTGTTATTATCGCAATTCTTCCAAATCTCAATTATGCCCTAGTTAATTCATACGACCATATCAAAATAAACCATCCTAATCCTCTGTCCAATGACCCATAATTTTGTTTCATAAATAATTCTACTTCCCCAGAGACTCAAACTCGCAATTATACCCAAAAGCCACATAGATTCACTTGCCTCTATGATGGCGCCTAGCGGCACATAACCTGTCGTCAAGCGGTGCTTCAATCTTGGGCCACCCAGAATCCTTCTTTGCACCTGCGAGAACTTTAATTCTTCTCCCGAATCTAGACAACTCCTCTAATCTTCCACTTAATGCTTTTTTATCATATGATTATGGCTAGTAATATTATTTTAGACTCCCAATCCTAGAATTATTTTACCTCTGCCTATACATTTTAATTCAAAACCTCAGATTCCCAATTATTCCAACCTTAACATTCATGTACACAAAATTTCATCCAATTAAATATATTCACAACATAATTTCAACAAGCAGAAATGCATGAGTTGCTTGGCAGCAGTTCATCATCCACCAGGCTGTTTCTGGAAAAATTCTTGAAACTTGAAATTCAATCAATGGCTAAGAAGATGTATACACAAGATGCTATATATCAGGCAGGTAAATAAAAAAAATACGATTAACGTGTCACAGCTCCCCTAACCTGGTTTCCTTGCTAAAACTTGAGAAATCCAAGGTTCTTCTTGATCAACAATGACTTCCTTTGGCACCTTCCACAACAACCCTAAATCCCCTCTGAAGGCGGTTCTTATGCCCTCAAACCAATTTCAGATGTTTTCCTTAGGCTGCCCTATGCTTTTCTCTATATTTCTCTTCTCTATCCCACTCTAAATTTACTTAATTAACAATAATTAATCCAAAAACGAAACTAATGTCAATCAATGTGCAACCATTTCACCAATTCATGTTTCATGATAATTTCTATAAATATAAGATTAAATTATCACTCATCATAATCAATCATATTATTAAAAATAATAATAAATTAAATAGCACATAAATGGCATACATAAGACTTGAACCCAAACCCACTCACACAATCAAGTACTTTCAACCACTTGAGCTAGTACTTTTCCATGTCATATGTATAAGTATTAAATACCATAAAGGCTCCCACTACCCGCATTTATTAATTATTAATTTATTTAATTAATTAAATTTCGCGGGTCTTACATTGACCAATGTGAAGAGAGTTTTCAAGAGTTGAAGCAAAAGTTGACTAGTGCCCTAGTCCTATTGACACCACTAAACCCTTTGAAGTTTACTATGACGCTTCGAGGCAATTAAAGAGTCATGAGAAAAAAACTACCCTAATCATGACTTGGAGTTGGCGGCGGTGGTGTTTGCTTAAAAGATTTGGAGGCATTATCTGTATGGTGAACAATTCCAGGTTTTCAATCATCATAAGAGCTTGAAATACCTTTTTGATCATAGAGAGTTAAACATGAGATAAAGACGATGGATAGAATTTTTAAAGGACTTGAGAAGAAAAACAATGAATGCGTCTCATATGATGGTCAGGGAGTGGGAGTTGGTGGAAAAGTTCAGAGACATGTAGTTATAAGTGGTTTTAGGAGATGATGTCATTAGATGCAATCACTTGACCATATCTAGTGATTTCCTTGGTTTGATAAAAGAAAAATAGTTAATCGACTCCAAGCTGTAGAAAACACTAGAGTTGCTTGGCATTGAGAAAGCTAAATACTTTATAAAAGGGAGCGATGGGGTGTTAAGATTCCAAGGCAGAGTTTGTGTACTGGAGGATACCAAAGTGAAGAGTATGATTCTTGAGGAAGGGAACAAAAGTTGTTTTAGCATGCACCCTGACATGACTAAGATGTATCATGATCTAAAGGAGTCTTTTTGGTGGTCAAGCATGAAACAAGATGTAGCCCATTTCGTATCAGCTTGTTTGACCTGTCAGTAGGCTAAGACAAAGCATTAGAGAACTGGAGGAATGCTGCAACAGTTAGAAATACCAGAGTGGAAATGGGATAACATTGTTATGGATTTTGTTACCCATTGTGAAAACTCATGATGCTATTTGGGTTATAGTAGATTGTCTAACTAAAAGTGCGCATTTTCTAGCGGTGAATTTAAGGATGTCTATGGTAAAGCTGGAACAGTTATACATCAGTGAAATCATGAGATTGCATGAAGTATCATCGATCATAGTTTCAAGTAGAGACCCGTGGTTCACTTCTCATTTCTGGAAGACTTTGTAGGGTGTATTGGGTAGCAAGTTAACCATGAGTTTAGCGTATCATCCCCAAACTGACGACTAGTCCGAGAGAATGATTCAGTCACTTGAGGATCTCTTGAGGACATGCGTGTTGGATCACTTGGGTGCATGGGATGAAGTTCTGCCCTTGATAAAGTTTACCTACAATAGTAATTTTCATGTGAGCATCGACATGGCGCCATATGAAGCTTTTTATACAGGAGGTGCAAAACACCCTTGTGTTGGTATCAAGATGGAGAAACGATGTTAGTAGGACCGTTGCTAAAACAAACTATAAAGAAGGTCAATCTCATACAAGAAAAGATGAAGGCATCATAGAGTAGACAAAAATCTTATATTGATCAGAGGAGAAGACCTTTAGAGTTTGCACCTGGGGACCATGTTTTCTTGAGAATTACCCCAACTATTGGTGTGTGAAGGGCATTTTGTTCAAGAAAACTTTCTCCAAAGTTCATTAGTCAATATCAGATTTTGAGAAGAATTGGACCAATGGCTTCCCGAGATATTCTGCCTCCTAAGTTAGCTAACCTTCATTCAGTGTTTCACGTCTATCAACTAAGGAAGTATGTGTCTGATCCCGCTTATGTGATCGAGATGAAAGATTTGTGGGTTAGAGAAGATCTTTTAGTGGAAGTTCAGCCTGTTGGTCTAGGTGATCGCCATACAAAGCACTTTAGAAGGAAGTCTATCAGTCTAATCAAGGTCATTTGGGACAAGAGAACAAGTGACTCTACATGGGAATTAGAGGAAGATATGAGGAAGTCATATCCACACCTGTTCTCTAGCAAGTCTCAATTTTTGAGTCAAAAATATTTGTTGTTGGGGAGAATGTGAAACTCATTTTCTTTCTTTCCTTTGTCTAAACGTATCAAAATAGCTTCACTCCCAAAACACATTCATTTTTCAAATTCTTCTCTTTGTTTCCTCATCACTCTCCAACAGTTTGGGTTCTTGTTCACCATCTAAAACCCTTCCTCTTTTCTTGTTGTAGTAAACAGATTTGCGGCTAGTGCAGAAAGCTCCATACAGGCTGAGCATTTTCCCCCTTCACGTAAGTCGATTTTCAGCTTTCAATTTCCCTTAATTCCCAAATTTTGAAATTTCACCCTGTTTTGAGTTTTAATTTAAGGTCTCATTCTTTCTATGTGGTTCTACATTCTAGTTCCTTAAGTCCTGTAAGGCTGTGGTACCCTTCCGTTAGGGATTTTCTTCTTTGTAAGCTAGTCATTATTTATAGGTAAGGGAAGCTAAGTTGTTTCTTTAATTTCGTATAGGAACTACTTTCTGATGGCTTTGATCTCATGTTGATGTGTTATGTGATGCTTGAATTGCATGATAGTGCTTGAGGATAAGGTTTTGCTTGGTTTTTTCTGGATTACATATGAAAACAAGTTGAGAATATGATATTTTCGCCTGAGCGAGCAACTCTCGCCGTAGCAAAAATACCAGAAACTCACTTTTTCCCTCTACTAGAGTTATCGCCTAGGCGAGGACTTGTCACTTGAGCGAGAAAAGTGTCGCTTGAGAAGGAAAGTCTAACCTAAGCGAGAACTCGCAGAGTTTTTAATTGCTCTCTGTTTTGAGCCTCTATAAGACCCGTGAAATTTAAATAATTAAATAAATAATTATTTAATACATAAGGGCAGGGGATGTAACATCCCGTCATAAAGACATCACATTTATGAATAAACCTCATTTCCCAAAAGCGCGAGAAATTTAAACTTTTATAAATTCAAGGGATAAAACCAAAATCCATAATTACAAAAGTGGAATAATCCAAAACTATCTCATAAAATTTACACTTATTTCCAAAATATAAATAATATAAAGACTCACATGCTATCCCCCACTTCGTTCTCTAAGCATCACAAACACCACCTACATCAACATCCTCTGCTCACGTGTACCGCGCACACGATCATCGCCAAACACAAGCAGATAGGGTGAGCTTAATAAAATCCACATACAAACATATTGATATACATATATGTAGTCACTTATAAATTTTATGCAAACATCCAAATAAAATCTCTCACTCTATTCTATATCACCTAGCCACAACCAGATCATTCGTGTTCTACCTCTTTTAGTAATTACCCCAAGGTAATTTGCTGTCAAACCTATCGGCCATAACCGACAGAGCACGTGCGGGAAACCATTGCTACGAATCATACACTGTAACGCCAGGTGAAGTTTCCAAATACGAACATAGTTCGTAACGTCCCAAGACTACCAAACGCGTCAGCTATTTACTGAGGAGGGCAATCTATCTGGACCCATCCGTACTGGCCACAACCAACACACTCACACCAGCAACACTCGCCAACCCGAGCTCAACTCAAGGGTCCCTCGTGTTCATTCGCCATCCCGAGCTCAACTCGAGGGATGCCATTCCGAGCTCAACTCGAGGAATGTTACGTGCTTAACCCCTATCTCGACTCAACTCAAGGGATACATTCCGAGCTCAACTCAAGGAACCCAGCAATCTTACCTTTGAAGCATCACCAAAAGTCTCGTAGATCACGCTTACAAAGTCCAACGACTAGGACTTACAACAGCCAAATTGCCTAGTGGGGGACACGTACCGCTAGGCGTTGGCAACTTCCAAACCGCCTGGCGGGGAACACGTATCGCCAGGCGCCAAGCACCTCAGAACACTTCAAACACAACAGCCACCACCTGGTGGGACAACCCGCATCGCTAGGCGCCAGTGCTCCAGGAACCCACTATTTCTGTCTCTATCGCCTGACAGGTTGACCCTTGCCGCTAGGCGCCACGAACTCCCAGTCCCTCCTGCACTGACGCTATCGCCTGGCGGGTTACACATTGTCGCCACGCGCCATGACAATAATTATGCAATTGCCATTCTGATTAGGTTAAAGCATCATTCAGATTTTCCATACTATATTGCCACTATTCCAGGGTATCACTAACTGTAATTTTTCTACCTACAATGTCTTCCTTCATCATAATATCACAAACGTGAATTCACTCTCTAATTATGACCAGAAGGACAACACCAAGCATTCACACTCATTCTGTCTTGACAAAATTTCCAATATCAATGACAGCATTGTAACCAAGTTTCCCTATGTTATCATTCTAATACTCCGGATTCCTTACCTTTCCATTTGGTTCAATTAATTTACCCAACCATTCAAACTACTACTTGGACTCAAGCATAACCTATCCAATCAAAGTAACCATTTTATACTTCAGCCATGCCATCCTTAAAGTTATCAGGTTTCTAATCCATTATGGACAGCTCAATTTATTTCATTTATCAATCTCTCTTTTCACTAAGTTAGCCAACCCATAACAATGCTACTTTTACCTATGATACTCTATCATGTAATAGGAACCTGAATGATCCCCAAAATTCCAAATCCTCAAATTTCCCGCAGTCAAGCACACCTTACTGGTGCTGCAATGGTGCCTGGCAGCAGGCGGTTCATGTAATTCTGGGCAATTCCCAACCTCTCAGCACCTACGAACTCAAAGCCATTCATACAACCCTACTTTTAATCTCTTTCCTAGCCCTTATCATACAATTCTCGTTTCAAGTACCCTCGTTCTCCCTTTTTCAGTATCACCAGCTATCAATTTATCATTTGGATAAGAGAACCCTAGATTTGCCAGCCCTACAAAGGTAACTTTACACTGTTACATTCAATCCTACCATCACTTAAGTAAATTCTCATGCTATTTGTCACCAAAACATCATTTAGCAAGTTCTTTTATTTTTTTTCCCTCCGATCAGAATTTCCCCAGAACCCAGAAAACACAAAAAATTGAGCCAACGTGGCTCGCGTCGCCTGGCGGGTATTCATCACCGTCGGGCAACTCACCCAGAACCTAGAAAACTAGGTTTTCCAACACGCGTCACCTGGCAGTTGGGAGTGTACCGCCAGGCGGTTCCTCTTCACGGACCCAGAAATAGGCAAAACAAATATGTGCCGCCTGGCGGCTATGAACAGCCCGCTAGGCGGTTTCTGGAAAATTTCCAGAAACTCAGATTTTTCAATGCAATAGTTATGGCCACACACATACATATTATCAATCATACTATTATGCATAAAAACTAGATAAGACGTGGTTCAGCTCCCCTAACCTGGTTTTCCTTCGCTTAAAGCTTTGACAATTAAAAGTTCTCCCTACACCAAGTGCCTCCTTAGCCTCCTCTCAATTCAGCCCCCAAGAATCTCACTCAAACCTCACAAAGTCTCAAATTTCGTGCTCTCTTTCTGAGTATAATTTCCAGCCTTGCAAAACCCTCTCTATTAACCAAAAATTGCTTTTTAAAGTGTGCCTAAAAGCTAGGTTAATTACCTAGAACGAAAATTGAGTCTTAATTAGTTGTTAATGACATTTACCATCTCATTATGGTTTTTTTCCAGCCACCTCTCGACTGCCATACAACTAGGGTTTTCCCTCAACCTTTCATATTCAAACCAAAGCCAAAAATACCAAAAAAATAAGGTTTTAATTTAGGTTCTCCAAGGTTTGAACCCATCACCATTCCAATGCCAAGTCAATGCTAAACCATCAAGCCAATTCATGTTTCTTGCTAACTAATACACTTCCAGCATTATATCATAAGAATCATGATTAAACATATTATCAAAACAATAATAATTAATTAAATAACACACAATTGGCATACATAAGACTCAAACCTAAGTCCTATCACACAATTAAAGTACTCTCAACCACTTAAGCTAGTACTTTTCCACGTTATACCAATCAGAATTTAATGCCATAAAGGATTCTACTACCCGCATTAATTAATTAATTAATTATTTAATTAATTAAATTCCGTGGGTCTTACAAAGGAGCCTTTATGGCATTTAATTCTGACATGTATGATGTGGAAAAGTATTAACTCAAGTAGTTGAGGTACTTGGTTGTGTGAGATGACTTTGGTTCAAGTCCTATGTATCGCAATTGTGTATTATTTAATTTATTATTATTTTAATAATATGCTTGGTCATGTGGAGTGATAATATAATATTAGAATATTAAGAATTATCATGAAACATGAATTGGTTGAATGGTTGTGCATTGATTTCTTATTGGCGTAGGTATGGGTTTGAATCTTGATGGCTCTAAATTAAACTTTCTTTTTGCCAAAATTATTTTTGGCATGAATGTGAAAGGGCATAGAAACCAAAGCTGACAATGGGCAGCCAAGAGGGGCTGAAAAACAACTCAATAATGGTCCTTGAATGGCAATTATCATCACCATTAAACTCTTTTTTTCGTTTTTAGGCTATTAACCACCATTAAGTCTTAATTAAAAAGCCAATTAGAGGAGAGAATGAGGGTTTATGAGTTTACCATTGTAGAGCATTATGAGGAGTGAAAATTCAGAGAGAATTGGTTGTTCTTGCGTGAAAGGAAGATTTGAATTGGAGGAGCATTAAGGAGACCATTGGTGATCAAAAGGGAAAACTCTCAATTATCTAATTTTTAAGCAAGGAATCCAGGTTAGGGGGAACTGAACTTGTTTCTTTTCTCTTTCGTGGTTTGATGCATGGTTCTTGTTGTTTGCTCTTATGTATGAACCCATCCGAATTGCTTGAATGTTTTTTTCTTTCTATCTCTTGTTTTATTAAGGCCATTAGCATCTAGTATAAAATATGTGAAGTATAATATTTTGAAATGTGAAAAAAAAGAAAGTTGTATAAAATTTTATATAATATATTTTTTTCGGTAGTTAATAAATATTGATATATATATATATATATATATATATATATATATATATATATATATATATATATATATATATATATATATGGAGGATTTGGTTCTTTGATATTACAAATGTAATACATTTATGACATTATTTTAATATAGGAAGTATATAAAAGTAAAAGTGTGATTTGTTTGGTAATTGGTTAGCAATTGTGCATTCAAGGGGGGTTTGCTTTTATATTTCTTTTAGGTACAGTACCAAATTGCATTTGGGGTGGACAAATTCATTATTGTTAATTTGTAAATATTTTATTTAAGGAAAAAGAATTAAATTGGTTGGATGGAGTGAGTTTTAGACTAGATGGTGGTTATTAAAAATTTTAAAAGTTTGCTTATTAGTTTGGTACGTACAATTATGATGATTATTATTGTTTTGGCAGCAATAGAAAATATGTGAGGGCTTAAATCCAAATTTTGAATGATTTGGGATGTGAATTATGATTGAATATGGAAATTAAGATATTTTGATGTGAATGAATAATTATGTGTTAGGAAATAAATTATTTTGTTAGTAGTGTTTAACACATAACAAATTTGTATTCATAATTAAGCATGAATTGTGATTGGTTGGTTTGATTATAATGTGGATTAGAACAAATGAATTATAACAAGTATGGGATTATTGAAACTGGTATTAATTTAAATAGAGGAATTAGTGAATTGTTGTGGAGCGTTGGGCCGAATGGAACATAAATTAAGGTTTAAGTTGATAAATAATGTTATATTGGGTAAATGGTTATGGAAATGGAGCTAGATTGAGTGTGTTCAATTTTTAATTGGATTACAAGTGTAATATTGTTCTTTCTGTATTTTTTTTTAGAAATTTCTAAAGGTTGAGTAAGTTCGTGGATGAGAGAATTGTTATAAGATTTTTTGGATGTGAAAATAGTTTCGAAAGTTAAGTAAAATGATACTGGAATATTTGGTAGTTTTGGTGAAACTTTGGAATGTTGGGACGTTTTGAAATAGGTCTTTGGTATAGAAAACGCTGATTTTCGTATTGTTTTGGTATCTGATTCTCGTTGGGCGCGAGATATACTAGTCGCTGGGCAACTACATTTTTTTCTATTTTGTGCAATTTTAGTAAACTTTACTTTTCCGATTCATTAACCGTTAGATTGAGCTCAAATTTGGACAGTTGGTCCATAACATGCTATTTTATAATTTGACCGGTTGGATCGTCAATTAGATATCTCTATCTTGAGATATGTGTCACGCATTACTGCAGTGAATTTTGTTTTGCGACAATAAATTTTTCTTAGGAATTTTGGTGTAAGAATTATGGTTGTGTGTTGTGCTTGATCGTATGGAATTGCAGGTACTTAAGTGTTGGTACTCACTTATTTGGGATGAATACTATTTTGTGATATATGTATGTCATGGTATGATGAATGCTTGTATACTTATGTGATTAAGTGAACTATATGTACAAATGTTTGAGGATTTTTGGGTTACGAGGATGATGTTTTGGATTGGATCAGAACTTGTTTGGTTAATTGTTGTATGGACTCTATTTTGGAACCTTAAACCAGTAGTTTAACATTACTGGTGTGGCGCGTAGCGGTGCAAATAGACCCGCTAGACGAAAGCCATGCAATTTGACAATTTTGCAAAACAGTGATGTGGCACCTGGCAACTCGAGGAGTGGTGCCAGGCGGTATGCATGGATTCTTCGCCCAGCGGTGCTTTGCCAGCGCCAGGCGGATACAGCTACGGTTGGGAATTTTATATTTGTGATGTGGGGCTTGAAGGACTAAGTCCATAGGCGATCTGGGATGTGCTTGGTTTGAGTCACGAGCGAGGAGTTCATGTTGGGTGGACCGCATGCGGAACGTGAACGGTTTAGTTCACCGGAGGTACTCTTGTTTGGGATGAGTGAGCGAGGGAGTTCATTTCATGCTCAAACTTGAGAATGCTATGAGCGAGGGAGTTCATAGTAGGAAAGGCGGGTATGTGTGTCCAGGTCCGAGCAAGGAGTTCGGATGACGAACGAGGGATTCCATGAAGCAGAACTACGAACGGGATAGGCTCGTAGGTTGGACCGCGAACGAGGAGTTTCGTGGAAGCACAGAAAAGTCCCATGATCAAGATTACATGCATAGGTTCATAATGGTTATGAGTGTGGGAAAGTGGATTTTTCCATTGTTTTAATAGTTAAATAATTATGAGATATTTGGGTGGGTTTATTTCATATTTATTTTATCTATGTGCATAGCTCACTATATCTGTTTGTGTGTGACGATGATCGGGTAACTTGTTATCCGGGAGCAGATGATGTTACAGGTGAGCCAGGAAATGCTTAGTGGCAGAGAGCGGAAGCAAATTACATAGGGATTTATAAAGACTTATTTTTATTAAATTTTCATGTAATCTAATTATCGATTTTTATTGATTTTGGCTTTTGAATTGTAAAGACTGCTTATGAATGTTTGACCTTACATCACAATTCTTATGTTTTAAAGATTTAAATTCCCGCGTTTTTAGAAATGATTTGATAATAAATGAGAAATTTATTTCGATAAATTGTTTATTTTATTTATATAGGTAATATCCTACCAAGATGTTATAGTCTCCCTCAAGCGAGAATGACCCACTTAAGTGAGAGGACATTTGTCGCCTGGGCGAGACCTTCTAGCTTGAGCGAAAATCACTACAGTAGAGTGTTTAATTTCTGTGAGTTATGGATGAATGAGTATTGTATGAGATGGTGTTTGATAACATGTGTGAATTTAATGAATGATTTAGAATATGATATATGTTGTGGATTTGAGAATTTCAAGGAGAAATTCCAAATGATATGTCTTTAGTGTGTGTAAGGGCATAAAGACTCATTGTTGGAGCTATCCTGAAGTTCCAATAATCATTCATATTCAGATAGAGCATAATGGATTATGTCGTGAGCAGTATTAGGAAGTCCTAGTCACTGCACTTGATCAGGTGCTAGAAGAGAAGGGGGCTTACCTTGTGCGTGGTTGGCTGATAACCCCTTGAGGCTAAACTTTGCTGAGTTTGGAAACCACACATAGGTGCGAATCACCAAGAGGTTCGATGCTACTTACATAGATTCGGATCACTGAGTCTAGTGTCAACTGTTAGTTTCGTTGTTGTCATGATTTAGCTATTTCTTTTTGGGTGAAAACATGAAATTAATATTATGTTTACAAATGAATTGTATGATTCTTTTAATCCAATTTAGCTTACCCTTTATGTTGTTCTGTGTGCTAGTATTGGGTTATTTATTTTGCAATGATCACTAAATGGTGTGAGTAGAGAAAGATGCAGGTGAGGATACTCCCCTCTTGGATAGAAGTTGAGACTGTAGAATAGGACCTGCTAGTGGTAGTATTTTCTTGTATGTTTTGTTTAGAGTTGGAAATCTTCTAACTCTATTTTCTGGTAGTGTTGTAAATATAACTAGTATTATTATACTTATTTTGGATTACTGTATTAATACTCTATATTAATCTCCTTCTACTATCTACTTTGTTTTGTTTAATAGTGTAACAATTATTAAATGAGATGTTACACAAATCTACGTTATTATTAACATGAAAACTATAAAAATAACAATTTATTTCTACTGTGGAAGGGTTAGAATGTTTTTCCACATTTCTTCAATATGATCACTTTGTGGAACATGTACTTCATCCTCTTCATGTTCCTCATTCACGGTAGGTGTTCGTTTTGAGAATGAAGAAATGTTGACAAGCTCTAGTGCTGACTCATTGTGGTCACGAACACATGCTCAATCCTTCCGCGAATGGCCACTTGTCACTCTAAAGGTCTTTCATATAAAAGACCTAACTGAAAGGATGAGTCAATAAATAAAAATTCTTAGATAAAGAGAAACCATTCAAATGAGGAAGATCTAAGAGATCTCAATAATATCGAAATCATTTGCATCAATAATCAATTATATCATAGATATAATTTTATTATATCTACATTTCTTTATAATAACATGAATAACATCAAACTATTATAATAAATAAATACTGTCTATATAGTTTTAAATTATTTTAGATATATATAGCCATAAAGTTGAATAAAAACCATAATACAAATTTTTAAAAAAATTATTTATAATAACAAAAAAAAATACTAAATGTTTCACTCTTATTTTCTGACTGATATACGTATGATAAAATACCTCTAAAAAAATATCACTAAATATTTCATATTTATGTTATGATGCATTATATAACAGTAAGGTTTTAAAAAATTCATCACAATATTTTTCACTAGAGTAAATTTATGAATTCTATAACGGTATTGTGACAAATATTTAAATGTGAAAAATATTGGTTACATAATCTATTACAAGTTAACTAATTAATTCTTCGTTATTCCTCACAAATTTTTGTTAATCTATGATTAAATTAGAAAGAAACCAAATCTTTTAGAAGAAATACTATTAAATTGAAGACAAGCTTAAGATAAGAAAAGCAAACTAAATCGCCCATGAAAGAACTCAATTATTGAGAAGATATGAACAAGTAGTAACTAACAATATATTAATTATGACATGTATGAAATAAATTAACCAACACGTGTCTCGCGTGACAAAGTCACCATCCGTAACACTTCAGCAAATTATTATGTTTAATCAAACATGCCTTCGTAAATAAGAAGAAAAACGAATTCGTCACAATTATATTAATATATAAAGAAATTTTTTTTTTCATATTTCATAATACCAATTTTACTTTTAATTATTTTAAAAGTTAATTATTTTATAAATAATTTATTTTTAACTATTATTTTAAAAATCTCTTTTGTTTTAAACTATTATTTTAAAAACTTTTTTAAAAACTTTTTTATACATATTTTAATTTTTGTTAATTTTATATTTAACAATTATTTTAAAAATTAATTATATATTTATTATTGATCTTAACTTAATTTTTTTGAAAATAAAAAAATGTGAACAAACAACGACTATGACTATGTATTCGCTAGTTTATATATAATACTAATTCAAACGTGTTTAAAATTGTTAATTGGCCAATTAATTAAGCTTATCTTCTAGTGAACCCTTAGCAAGCTAATTAGATTATTTCTTTGTATTATATTCGAAGTTTTAACCCTTTTTGTAAGTTTCACAATGTTATTTTTTATAGGCTAATGTGGAGTATTTTTTTTGCCAATCATAATTATTTTAAGATATCAAAAGAATTTAATTAAGAGCCTATGTTTTATACGAATTTGGCACTGAAAGACATATTTGATATTCTAATAGTCCAAATTTTCAACCTAAAAAAGTATATTTTAAAAATCAGGCTGAAACAGTTAATCAATAAAAGAAGAACTGTTAAAAAAGTCCTTTTATAAATTGTATTAAAACACATAACCAAGTTATAATGAATCAATATAAAAGTGGCTGAACTGATAAAAATCAATGCAATTTTTTATAATTGGTTCAAACCGGCCAATAAATTAACACCTAATATAAGAAGAAGACAAGGGCAGGTTCTGAAATTAAAGAGAATATCTAACTAAATCTAATTATAAAATAAATAATAGTTAATGTGATAAGAACTAGAAAATGAGTGATTTAGAAAAGATTATGCGGGGAAAATCACAATTTGAAAAGACGACAATAAAGTTCTTGTTTCTCAACAACAACAACAATCATTCTTTAATAAATTATAACAAAACGAATAGTTGTTCTTGTAATTTGACAAGATATCTTATAGTAGATACTCCCTGTTCTTATCCAAAAGTTTTGTTCATCACAATCTTGTAATCATGGATGCTTGTACCCACGATCGCATCCATGGAACCACGTACTATTATAAAATAAAGGTCTTTTCTTAATTCAAATTCATGATTTTCTATGTCTTGTTTTAACTTTAATTTATTTCAAATATTTTACAGAACAAGAATTTTAGTTCTTAAGTTTTAATAGCTAATATTATATATATATATATATATATATATATATATATACTTTTTTTCAATTATTTAAAGGTTTTTGTACTTTAGACACGATTTAAATGTCGAAACTTTATTTATGAGATCGAACATAGTAATAATTACAAATAGTTGTTATCAAATATAAATCGAGTCGGTTCAATAATAAAGTAATAGATAATTAAAAATTAAAATTATATAAAAAAAATTAAGGATTAAAATGAGATACTCTATCATATAAAGTACATGTTTCGTTGTTGAGTATTTAATACTCTATATCTATATGTCGGTTGTAAGTTGATATAATTTATAAGTAGTATGAATGTTGGAGTGTCGATTCTTGGTTCATATATATGTAGGAAAAAGGTTGAGAACACCTTGGTTTGAATGATGTGAGCTTACAAGATTAAGACACTGAAAGATGTCGAGGATCTTAGTCTAAGGACGGCTGTGGAAGACTCGTCCTACACCAAAGGCTTAGTATGGACTATACATCCATACTATAACCCTGCAATACGGATCTACATATCAAATAGGACATATCACTGAAATATTAAAGATAATTAAGTTAGGAAAGTCTAAACCAAGACAATCCTATGAATCTTAGTGTTGGAAAAATAAGAGAATTTGTGTTACAAAATTTTGATGATGATAACCGCAAGGAACTTCAAACAAATATTAGAAAAATTATCTTTTGTTATGTAATTGTTTAAGCCTTTTGTAATAAATTTTTTGTTAGTAAATAATTCGTATGAAAAATATAACTTCAAAAGTCTTAGAAAGTCACAAACAACTACTTACAAATGATCACTTTCAAAAGTTTTATTTTTTTCACAAAATGCTATGGAATAATCTATTAACGATTATGATAATCAATTATCACAACTAAAATAAAGATTTCATAAATAGTTATGGAATAATCGATCTTAGAGGATATTGATTATCATTGCAAAAAAATGCTTTAGAAAAAGCTTCTAAAATAATTGATTATCCTAAGTGATAATCGATTATCACTAGCAGTTGTAACTTGTCTTTTTAGATTCTTGACCTAATTTTTGAAAGTCTATATGTGTTGTTCTAAACCCATTTCGAAAATAACCTTTTAGTGAATAAGACGTTTAGCGTTGTGCTTGCAAAGAAATTTTTTGTGCTTTCTAAAAAGGGTCTTTGAAAAACATATTGTGGATAAAGCGATAACTTTCACCAAGTGGGTTCTGAGGAAATTGAGTGTTGCTGCTTTTGCTAGGAAAGTTGTTTCATCCTTTGTATGACTCAAAGAAAATGTCTTTCAACGCTTTTGGCTTAAATAGAGGTGTCTAAACCCTATAACTTTCTTACCTGTGATTGTATTATGGTTTATTTTAGTGATTGAGTTAATCCGTCTTTTTTAGAGATTAACAACTGGACGTAAGGTCTTTTGATCCAAACCAGTATAAATATCTTGTGTCAATCTTCTCTTTCCCAACTGATGACGTTGTCGTTGACGCGATCAAATTAATACTACTACACCATAGCAACGTTAGTATTGCTAAGATAGTAGTCAACAAAATAGAAAGGGTAAAGTAACCCAAAGTCATCTCCCAACGAACACGGAATTAATTTTTAACAAGTTAGTTTTTATAAAATCTATACAAAACGGTTAGTCAAATAAAATAATAAAAATATTGGAGGATTAAGATAAACAAGAAAGAAATGGAAAAGATAAAAAGAAATAAAAACATTAAAGGAAAGATTTTAATTGAACATAAAATTTTGAGAAAAAAATTTAAAGTATTAATTTTTGTTAATTAAACCATTTCACCACGTGCCGTTAGGCGCCATACCAGTAGCATTAATTTTTGTTAATTCTAAAGAACCTAGTCACCCCACATGCAAACCAGACCACAAAAAATGCATATAGGTTATTATTATGACATTGCGCAATTGCACTCTAATGCCTCATTTTGATATCCACATACATCCCCGATCAATACCATGGAAAACTTACTTTTCCAACCAAATAACAATCATGCTTTTGGAACTCAAATCAGAAAGTCAAACTATGCATTTAGCTCATGCCAAAAACAGTAAATGATATCACACAGTACCAATAATACTCCCTTAACCCCAACCCCCATGTTAGTCTAATGTTCCTTCATGCATAGAATTCATAACACCATCCTTGACCCATTTCCTAATTCTATCAAATTTATAAGCCAAAATCAAGCTTCAACAAAATCCCCAAGTCACGCCCCTACCCAGTTAGACTCCAAAGAACTGTTGATCAACGCCTCTCGCCTGACGACAACTTGAGTATCGCCAGGCAGTGCATCCAATTTTAGGAAAATCCCAATTTTTTTCTACACTAGTGCGAACCCTAAACCCCTCCAAAAGTTCCTTCAAGTTATGCAATGTCACTCAATTCATGCTCAATTATGCATATATAGTTCATGCGTAATCAATTTACATTCAATTTCATAAAATAACGCAACGTTCACAACCTGAAATCAAATTCACTTATCCCTAATCCCAATCATGAACCTTCAGCCCAGTTTCCTACAATTATCATCAAGTAGTACACTCCTAGACATTCAATCACATTACAATTCACAGGATCATACATATAATTTCAATGGAAGCCTGCCAAACATCACGGAAACCATACGAATAAGAAAAACTAGGCAATCCAGTTCGCATTGCCTGGCAGGTAGAACATGGTCGCCACGTAGTTCATAGAAAAACCCATAAAAACCATGTGTTGTCTAGCGGACCTTCAATTCCATCAGGTAATTTTTAGAAAAATTCCAAAATATGAAAATCCAGAACGAAAAAGGGAAAGGAAAGGCACCCTTGCCTCCACACATCATACAATTACGCAATTGAAATAAAAACATGGGTAACAGGTCCCCTAACCTGGTTTCCTTGCTCCAAGAGTGCTCTTAGGCTTCCTCCTTGATCAAAGGATTCCTACCTTTCCCTTTAACACCAGAACACTCGAACAAATAACCACATGTTTACCAAGCAATGCACAACCAACTAGCCATCACATGTGCTTATACATCAAGTCACGTGTTCATATCTCCACACAAAACAAATTAAATAACACCACAATGTTTGACATATCTAAGACTCGAACCCAAGTCCTCTCAACACATCCAAATACTCTTAACCACTTGAGCTACTATTGTTCCTTGTCTTATCTCTTTGCATTAATTAGCTTAGGGATTCCCTTACTCGCATTTATTAAATAAATTTTTATCGACTTATTTAATTTTCATTGGTCTTACAATGTCTACTAAAAACATGGCGAGTAAACTTTCTGCATCAGGAACCTCAACCCTGAGGTTGTCTTGCATCAAATTAGTTATGGAACATGGATTTTAACTGGTTGAAATATAAAAATAGAATAATAAGATCCTGATTGAGAATTTTACAGTAAATGCACCAAAACACTCAGATTACATATTTGATTGAAATGATTATGAAGATATTCAAATTAATTGCAAATGCATAGAATAACCAACTTGTTATGCAAACACTCAAAAAATGTTATCAAGGATCAATTAACTTTAATTTCTTGATACAAACAACAAATTGAAAAACATCATCGATTGATTAAAATCTTTGGCAGCAAATGTACAGAGAAATCACTTAACACTAAAATACGAATTTAAACAGTTTATCAACTAAGATCAATTACAATTGATAGAAAATGCAACATTATACAATTAGTTATGAAAACACATAAGAATTTCAATAAAAGATTAGTTGAATTGATTTTCTTGAAGAATTTAAACTATGAATGATGCAATCTAGAAAATGTAAACTAATTCACACAAAATTATTATGTTGGTTCACTCCACTAGAGCTACATCTAGTTAGTCAAGATGTAACATCCCGGTAAGATATTACTTAAAATAAAATAGAATAAAATAAAATGAAATAAATTTACTCATTTATTATTAAACCATTTTCCAAAAGTGCGGGAAATATTTTAAAAAAACTTTAAACATTAAAAAGCTCTAAAATTCACCTTTACAATATAAAAATCCAAAGCCATGAAAACTGTATTTAAATTACAGGATTTAAAATAAAGTCTTTATAAATAAATCCCTTGTATTCTGCTCCCGCTCTCCGTAACTAAGCGTCTCCTGGCTCACCTGAAACATCATTTGTTCCTGGATAACAAGTTATGCGATCATTGCCACGAATACACAAAAAGGGTGAGCTATGCACATACATATAAATAAATATGAAATAAACCCACCCAAATATCTCATAATTATTTAACTTTTAAACAAAGGAAACACCCACTTTCCCACACTCATAACCATTATGAGTTCATGCATGCTCTCTAAATCTTGGGATTTCATATGCTTCCACGACCTTCCTCGCTCGGACCCGGACACGCATACCCGCCTTTCCTACTATGAACTCCCTCGCCCATAGCATTCCCAAGTTGAGCATGAAATGAACTCCCTCATTCATTCATCCCAACAAGAGTACCTCCGGTGAACTAAACAGTTCACATTCCACATGCGGTCCACCCGTCACGAACTCCTCGCTCGCGACTCAATCCAAGCACATCCCAAAATCCTATGGACTTGGTCCTTCAAGCCCAACACCCCAAATACAAGCATATACTTCCTATAAATTAGAAAATGGCAAGCCAACAGCTCAACAACACACACACAAGCATAGAAATCACTGCATTCTCACTTAAGCCAAGGGTTTCGCCTAGGCTAGTCCATCAGCCTCGCTTAAACTAACCCACCTCGCCTGAGCGTATGTGAAATAGTGGCTTCACCATATCATCTCACTTAGGCGAGCTCTTCTCGCCTACGCGAGTCATACAACCACTAAAAAACACACAAACCTCGTCTGAACGAGAAGTCGCGCTTAACAAGTACATGTCTCATCGCGACCTCGCTTAGGCGAGCCAATCTCGCCTGAGCGAGAGACCAAGTCGCTTAACCTTGGTACTGGTCGCCTGAGCAACAAGCTTGAATCAAAACCAGGGATGAGATTCTGCAACTCTCGCTTGGGCAAAAATTATAGAGGTTCTCCCCTGATCGCACACGAAAACAACCAAAATTCATGCCAATATCCAATTCAACCAGTACCATTCAATATACATCAACTATAATACCTTATAAACAAGTTTTCATCACATTTGAATACCAAAATGTAGAACTTAACCCTAAATAACAATCTTGTACCAAAACCCTCACGCCCAAATCATATAAGACATAAAAGGCTTTGCACCCACATCAAACCAACCACATTTTCAATCATATCATACATACTACGATATTCACATCATGTAGAATTCATTTGAGAATAACAATGCTCCAAAATCATAGCACACATCAATCAATTCACATGCACAAAGGACAACTCCCCTAACCTGTGCTTCTTACTTCAAATTGGGAAAAAGATGAATGTTCATTTGCTCACCACTGTTTTGCTTCAGACTTCCTCCAAATTTAGCCTCTTATGCATCCAAATTCACCTCTCACTCTCTAAATTTCGTTCCCCTTCCAAAACCCAATGACAGCACTGCCAAAACCCTCATTTCCCTCAAAATGACCTTTTATATGTCTCTCAATTAGGGGTTTAAATGTTAAAACGAAAATAGGCTTTATGGTGGTTTAATTTCTATTAAAGGATCATTATATAATGGTTTCCAACCCCTCTTAGGGGCCCCTGCTAGGTTTACCTTTGCCCTTTCACATTCACTCCCAAAACTACATTTAGCAAAAATAAAGTCTATTTCATTATCTAACAAGGTTTGAACCCGTGACCCTCCACTCATAAGGCCAAAGCACAACCATTATGCCAATTCATATTTAGATATAACTATTATAATCCTATGATTATAATATCACTCACTAGTCACAAATATATTATCAAAATAACAATAAATCAAATAACAGACAAAACACAAGACTCGAACCCAAGTCCTCTCACACCATCAGAGTACTTTCAACCACTTGAGCTAATAGTTTTCCACCTCATGAAAGTTAGCATTTAATGCCATTAAAGTATCTTTCTCCCGCATTTATTAATTAATTAATTATTTCCACGGGTCTTACACAAGACAACCTTAGCTTGGATTTCCACTATTTCAAAAGATTACATAATCCTCAGAAGATTCAATTTTTGAAATATAAAAGCTACACAACAAGGCTCTTGAATAACACAAGAAACCTACACAGCACAACAAGACACTTTCTTCCAGATTTGGAATCACACCAAAGATGCACAAGAAGGATTAAACCTCAATGGTGGCTCTCCCTAGCCAACCAAAAACCTGCTTCAATGAACACACTAAGAGAAAACTCAGCTCTATTAGCATAAGTGATCGTGGTGCATGGATTTGATGAAGCTAGTGCATGAGATTGTGTGTGATTGATTAAGTCTTGATGAATAATTAAAGTTGTTCGTTGTTGATCAAGCTTGAGGTTTGTTGAATCTAGAATTGACATGAAAACAAAAAAGCTTAAAGATTGGACTCTATTCGTAGACTATATGACATAGTGTAGATGTCTTGTTGTCTTGTGTTTGTCCTTTCTAATCTGTTAAAAAGCGTTTTAACGGGTTAAAAGACTTGTTGCATATAGTTCTAGTAGGAATGCATTCAATTAGTTGAATTATTATTCAATCGATTGATTTCACTAGATTGTACAGATAAATCAACCTGTTGAATTCACTTATGATCAAGCTATATTAGCTTATTTTTCAGAGAGTGGAGTAACACTTGGGATTTCTAAGCGCGAAAATAGTGAAACACATTTTAGAAAACTCTCTCTTTGGATTACATTGTGTGCAACTTGTGTCTAAAAACACATTTTAGAAAACTCTCTCTTTAGAAAACACATTTTGCTTGGTTTTGAAGCTAAAAGAACACATTTTGGTTGACTATGGAGAGCCACCACCAAGGCTTGGTTGTTCTTGTGCTTATGGGTGTTTGCTTGTGTGATTCTAGGTTTGCAAGTGGGATCTTGTAGTGTATGGGTTAAGATTCTTGTGGGATTCAAGAAAATCTTGGTGTTTTTGCTTTATTCAAAAGTGTAATCTTTGAGGGATTTTGTAATTTTTTTATATAGTGCATGATCAGGCTCAAGTTTTCCTGATAAATTGAATGTACCACAGATATTGAGTGAACCAGTATAAAAATCATTGTGTGATTGTCTCTCCCTTATCTTGTTCTTCTCATAAATCTCAAGAAAAATCATTAAATCAATCTTTGTAAAGTTTACATGTGCTTTTATGTAATTTGGTGATATAACTAAGTTTGGTATATCATATGGAATCAATCGTGTATTATAAAGCTAATTGTTTGAGTGAGTTTGGTGTATTTCGTGTTTCTACAAAATTTCCCAGAATTTTAGTTGGTTAATTTTATATTTCAATCTATTGAATCATACTGCATGAACAAATTAATCAGTTGTTTATGTTTTTCAATTGACTGAAATGTATGGTCCTACAACAATAAAACTTTGATTTGTTTGTCAATCAAATTCAAACAGAAATGGTTTTTAGAAGTTGTAATTGAGCAATTTTTTAAGTACTCAACCAATTCAAAGCCCCCTTCATGGCTAAGAAAGGCATTTTAAATCTATAGTTGGTATCAATAGCAGGTTCTTGAAAGGTATTCAAGTTTGATCCTAAATGTGTTTTTGAAAAAAGATATAAAAAAACTTCCTTTAGTAGAAGATGTGATTAGTTCATATTTATGCCCTCATTTAATGTTTAGTTCTGAATTTTTAATTGAATTTTGTTCTTAAAAGATTGATTTAATTGGGATTTCTTATAATTGGGTTTATTGAGCATGAGATACAAAAAGATGTTAAAAATAGCTTTTTAGTTGCATAAATGTTCTTTGGATATTTTGAGGTGTGTTAGTGTAGCTACAACTAAGTTGAACTGATGGAGGTGTCAAAATAAATTGCTTAAAGCTTCATGACACCTTAAAGATAAATCCAAGAATAGGAAATTATCAAAATCACAAAAATCCAAGCCAAGCATTGCATGAAGATGGCAAGAAAAGCTTGAAAAAGTGAAGAAGTTTGGCTAAGCCAAGAAAAGGGAACGAGCACAAAAATTAGACCTTGCGGTTTTCTCTATCTTTTTCCAGAAGAAGGGCTTTGATAATTCATAAATATTTATGATAAAAGCTAATTTGGGAAAATATGTGTTTAGATATATTATTTGATATTTTTAAATAATTATCTTATTTAATTATATCATGAAATATCAAAAGATAATAAGTACCAAATCTTTTTAAATATAACAAGATCTTCTTAAATCTTTTTAGATCCACAACAAACAAATATATCTTGAAGATATTAGATTAGTTAGAAGATAATTTGAGGAGATCGCAAATAGTTGATTTGGAAAATTAATACAAATATTAGTTGGTGATAATTTATCATATATCTTTAAGTAATTAATTAATTTAATTATATTAGATATTGATATTATCAACAAAATATATTTGTCAAATCGTCTATATGTCTCCAAATATTTTTAAATATTTATCTTTATCTTTATTTTAAAAGATATTTGAGAGATTTTTGCAGCAGAAAAGCCCAATCCAAGTTCTATATAAAGAGACTAAGGGGAAGCATAAAAGACAAGTTCGAGACTTCGAATTTTAGGAACCCTTAAGGGGGCCTAATTTCGTTTCCTTTCTCTCTCTCTATTCTTCTTCTATTTTTATTTTATTTTTTATTTCATGGAGTGCTTAACTTCTTAGGTGGATTCCATTGTAATTTCATTATGGATTATGAGGTTACAATGAAATAAGTTTTTTGCTTTTTTTATTATTGTTGATGTTTTAATTCATCTATGTCTTTTATCTTTGAATCACGTGAAGAATAATGGTTTTTACATCATAGCTAATTTGTGAGGTGTTTTAATCTATATGCATATCAATCATATGAGTTCAAGGATTTTTAATTTTAATTGAGAATGTACTTTGATTAAATTTAGAAACTTTCATGTGATTGAATGAGTTTTCGCCAATGATTGAGAATGTACTTTGATTAAAGGTGAAAACTTTAACTAGAACTAATCAAGAATGTACTTTGGTTAATTAGCTTTTCGAATGATTTTAGAGGTAAAAGAATGGACATGATTAAGGATAGTAATATTTAATTGAGAATGTACTTTGGTTAAATTTACTATGATTAATCTACAAAGTTCTTGTTTTTGATTAAGAATTTACTTTGGTTGATAATGAGAATGCCAACAAATTAATTAACAATTTACATTGATTAATTTGCAAATCTACAATAATAATTAATTAAGCAATAATCTTTAGATAACCAATGATGAATCTATTTCGAAAAAGCAGTGGAATCAATCTATTTATCTTTATTCCTTATTTTATTTTATTAACCATTTTGTATAGTTTTTATAACAACTAATTTGCTAAAAATCAATTTCATGTTTGTTGGGAGATGACTTTGGGTTATTTTACCCTTTCTATTGTGTTGACTATTTTCTAAACAATACTGAAGTTGTTATAGATAAGTAGTATTAATTTGATCACGTCAACGATAACATAATCAAGATGCTTCTATACATAGACCTCCTATGTTTAGTGGTATCAACTATCAATTTTGGAAAATATGTATGAAAATTTTCATTGAATCAATTGACCAAGGAATTTAGGATGCAATTATGAATGGACCATACATTCCTAAACATATTGATAACAAGCAGGTTGACAAGCCATGGAATCAATGAACAAAGGAAGAAAGGAAGCTTTCCTAATATGATTGTATAACCAAGAACATTCTAACCTTCTCATTGAACATGATGAGTTCTTCAGAGTCTCTCAATGCAAAAGTGCAAAAGACATGCAGAATGTACTTGAAGTCACACATGAGAGAACAAATGATGAGAAGAGAGCTAGGAAACATGCTTTGATATAGGAATATGAGTTGTTAAAGATGTAACAAGGAGAGTCAATTACTAAAGCACACAAGAGATTCACACACATTGTAAACTACCTTATAGCCTTGGGAAAAGATTTTGACAAAGAGGAGCTAAACATCAAAGTATTGAAGTGTCTTGATAGAAGTTGGCAACCAAAAGTCACGACCATCTCAAAATTAAGGGATTTATCCCCTATGAGTACTGTTGTATTGTTTGGAAAGCTTAGAAGCATGAGACGGAGATGAATAAGCTAAATAAGCAAGAGTCACATTAGAAAAAGGTGAAGAACATAGCCTTGAAGCCTAGCATAAAAAGAGTGATGAAACTGATGAAGAGGTGGCAGAATCAAGTGAGAATGAGAACTTGAATTTGGTGGGTAAAAGGTTTGGAAAGTATATCAAGAGGAAAGGTAATAAAGGTAACCAAAGGAGGTATAATTCTAAACATAATGACTCAAATAACACTCTTAATTTCTCTTGTTATAATTGTAGTAAGCAAGAACGTATAAAAATTGATAGGCCTAAGGATGATCACCACAAAAATTGAAGACTTCTTAATATCACGAGATGTAGGAAGGAACCCTAATAGAAATAACTTATCGTTATTTTGGTAAAATATTATGATCTTCCTTCTAAAATTTCTGAAGGTTATAAATATAAATTAAATTGCAGTCTTACCTCTTTGTAATAAGTAAATACAAAAATGAAATACAATTCCTATATTAAAAAGAAAAAGGTAATTTGTTTACGTGGTTATATTGATATGTTCTAAATAGTCATGTGTTCCAATCCTAGTGAATCACATATAACCTAGATGTAACATCCCATTTAATTAATAAGCGTAATTAAAAGAAACGCTACACATAAATAGTATAACAACGCAGTCCTGGGGTCCTTAACGCCACCCCTACAAAACTAGGCACACCACGATGCCAATAGAAAAACAGTTGAAAAGTCTAACAGATGAAGTTGAGTAAAAAAAAAGCATAAAGCAATACATGGGCCATATCCCTAAAGAAAAGCCCATCAAGAAATAAGGTCCAGTCCACGCGGACTATGCAGCGGAACTATCACCTCCCTGTTGTCCATGGGTGTTCCTCGCATCTGCTCACACCAACAAGTTGATGGTCATCGCAAAAGAGAGTACCACACAGCAGAACACACAACAACGAAAGAAGGGTAAGTTAGAGCACAAAAGATTTCATCCATACAATCAAATATATTTTCACAATCCCATATACACATATCAACTAATCATGTTATGACTTTCAAAACAATACACTAAGACACGACTTGACTCATCCGGATACATATAACCTGGTCGGATTCAGCAGATGCTCGCACTTGTGATGGATACCTCTGCTCACCCCCGAGCTATGTGTTACAAGTGTTACAATGAATCAATTTCCCTCACCACAAGGTTAGCCCTTAATGAATTTCAGGCCTCCTACTACTATCACCACAGGAGTCAGTCCGCTCTAGGTGAGACTAATTGACTCCTTAGAGTGTTAGGATGCAACCTTACCTTGAATCCTTACCTAGTTATATAGATGGGGCACCACCATGGACACCCACTAACAGGGGCCATGGAATTATGTCCCGACCACTGAAGTGCGACCCTGAAAGTCTCACCTAGAGACTCCAAGGAATTATGCACTGACACGGACTAAACATGCTCAACCAATCAATAAAGATTCATCATATAGATTTATACATCTCTTTCATTTTTTTCTAGTGAATCCATATCAGCTCATCATTCTCAACCAACATAGTGGAATTTCATCTCATGCCAATGTCGTGTCAATACCAACCACTTCATTCATTTCACATGCGAAGGTTCATGCCCAAAACCATTATTTACAATTCATGAATCACATCACTCATGCATATTTACTTGTCTCGTGCATTTAACACAATAATCAACATCCAAGCAAGCATAAACCATTTCAAAATTTCAGAAACAACCACACAATCACATTGTCTTGCCCAGCTCCTCGCTCAGGCTGAAGGGTCTTCCTCAGGCAAGAGGCTCTCGCTCAGGCGAGCCCCCTTCGCCTAGGCAAGGGCTCGAAAAGGGAAATGGGAGCTCATGTGGGATCTTGCTTATACGAGACCCCTCTCGCTTGGGCTAGACGCTCGCTCGCTCAAAAACTGAGTTGGTCGCCTGAGCGACCTTTCGCGTAAAAAGGGTCTGGGCGAGTCCCTGTCCATCTCGCCTAGGCGAGACTGGCTCGCTTGGGCGAGATTATCAGGTCTCGCCACTGTTTTCCTGCAACAGCCACCCACACCAGTCCAAACCAAATATACTCATATGTTCACAGCTATCATAGCATCACACCAACCACATAACCTCAAAATAACAGCTGCACAACAGGGAAAAATGAAAAACGAGGAATGAGCCAGAGGTTCCCTACCTAGAAATGACTAGCACAAGACCTTGACCCCAAACAGCGGAACGTGGTAACTCGAGGGACAACACAAGGAGGTAGAGAAGAAAGGAACTGGTTCGAACTTGCGTGCTTACGGTGGTGCCAAACCCTAGTAAAGATAGAAGGACGGTTGTGGCTCTTAGGACCAGGAACAGTTTTCTGAAGAATGAGAAGGAGTGTTAGGGTTAGGACAGACTTAAGCGTTTTATCTGTTAGGCCAGCCATAGGCCCACTTACAAGACAACCCTTTAATTTAGGGCAGAGGGAACAACACAATTTTTAATGGGCCTTACACTAAATGTAACTAAAAATATAACGATAAGAAGGAAAATTGGATTATCAAAAACAATAGCGAAGACTTTTAGCATTAGGCTCCATCATCTTTTACTAAACTGAAATAATTAAAAAAGAAAATAAGAGACTAGAATTGTGGGAAAAAGGATGAAAACTGTATAAATATATTTTATCTACATAATTTTTGTATGTATTTAGTAATAATTTTAAAAATTAAGATGTATGAAAGTCATTTTGATTAACATATATATAGAACATTAATTATAATCTATTTCAAAATTAGAGCTTCTTGTGTAATTATAATTCAACAAAAAAAATCTTTTTTGCGTATTATGCAATTTTTGTCTGTTATATGATATGTTTCATATCTTTAAATTTATTATTTAAGAAATCCAAAAAGAAAAATCAATCATGTGATCATTGATGAAGAGATTGAAAGACGAAGACAGAAGAAAAGGTCGCGTATACCACAGAACATAAAGAAAGAAAGGCGGAAATAATTTATGAAGGAAAAACGACCTTTGCAACAAAAGTCAAGAGAAAGTTTTCTAGTTTACCATATTAATTATTTTGAACGCTGTTACCTTCTTTTCTCAATAAACTTGTGTTGTTGACCCCTGCAACCGAGTTTAAATGCTTTTCTTTTCAATATACAAAAGCATATTTGTAAGGTGGATCTCTAAATTGACGAGCCTGGTCCATTTTAATCTGGTATGTTATTGTTATTGACCTATTAAAAATACAGTAGAAATAGTGAAACTCTTAATTTATTCTATTTAAAGGATGGACTCGCCGATAATATGTCATTTTTTATTATTTTTATTAAAAATAATTATATATATATATATAAAATAAGATGACATTTATTATATAAATATTTTTAAATTTTAATTAATTAATTGATATCTCTATTAAATAAATAAAAACATTATTTTATTAAATTATGTTATTATAAGTAATACATATAAAGGTTTATTTTTTTATTTTTGTTATTTTAACTTTTAATTTAAGAAAAACAAACTGATAAATTAGAACAAGTTGGTGGATTGCATATATCAATTTAGCCGACAAAATTTGTGGCGGACAGAAACTGCGTTTTTCCACCATAATAAGGTATTCTTATACATTTTTTTAGGGATTAATCCCTTAAAAATATTAAAAAAAAAACAATAAAATTTTATAAAAGTAAATTTAAAAAGTTGGTTTTTCAAAGGTATGGGAATATAAACTCTAATTGTAATAACTGTTTTTAAAATGTAAAGACAACTTAAGTATTTAATGGGAATTATTATCTTAGAAAATTTTCATAAAACTTAAACTTTTTTATGTGGTTCAATTGCTCTATATGTCATATCCAGGGTTTTTTTTCTTTCCTTTAATATATTTAAAGGTTCGTCTTTTCAAGCTTAAAAAAAACCACATAATTTTTGGCCTTTCTCTCACTATAAAAATTAGCTTGATATGCTTTGCTTTAGTTTAATTAAAATATCAATGTTCTTGGACTAGAAATCAATCAATGATTAACAAATACGTGGTGTTAGGAGTTGGAACTGTACCGAGATGTTAAAGGTTAAGCGAAATAAGAAAGAAGATATGCTTTGCATCACATCCAAGAAGTCGATAATTATATAGAAACAATGAAAAATAGAAATTAAGTACTCATATATATTATTAAACATATGTGAGGATTGGTTATAAATTGTAATTGTCTAATATCTACGCAGATCGTCTATCTTATTGTTATCGTAAAATGTTTATGTTTATATGTTTTGAAAATTTTCTATTATTTCGTTCATTATGTATAGACAGACTACATTAGTGAAGTCGGTTTAATTATTAAGTATTTTCTTTTGACCTTATCTATTGTTGCTAATTCAAAATGTTGGATATTGGACTCTTTTCTATGTGGAGAAAAAGACCCAAAATTTGAGAAGTTCATGTTTCATTTAACCTAGTGGAGAGGGGACTACAAAATAAATAAATAGAGAGTAGAGGGAAAAATTTGTTCACGTTTTTCACAAAGCTGTCATCGTAGAATTGGCACTGCAGATTTGTTCACCTTTGGATTTGGCTGAAAATTTTATAGTAGGTTTAGAACACATTGTTCTTCATTCTGACTGGTCAGATCGTGAATACGAAGTCTAACTTGGGAGAAATTAATTTCGCACTGCAACAATGATTTTATAGGTTTTTTTTTTCTCTTTATTCTTCTCTATTTGAAAGCTTTGTTGCTTTGCTATTTGGTTGGGATTTGGCACTAATTTGTGCAGTTGATTGAGACTCATTTATAATCTTGTTCATCATAGTGGAGCTATTTCTTTGCTTGAATGATGGAGGCAAATATAAAGATGGTTGCGTTGAATGGTTCAAATTATCACTTGTGGAAGGCCAAGATGAAAGACTTGTTTGTGAAGAAGTTGCATCTTCTTGTATTTGTTGCACAGAAGTTGGATTCTATGTCTATTGAAGAATGGGGCTTTGAGCACCAACATGTGTGTCGTTTTATTCAGCAATATGTTGAAGATAATGTTTATAATCACATTGCTAATGAGACAAATGCTAGAACTTTGTGGGAGAAGATTGAGTCTTTGTATACTTCTAAGTCGGGCAATAATAAACTGTATTTGTTGAATTGCTTGATGAATTTGAGGTACAAAGAGAATTCTTCTATTTCTGATCATTTAAATAGGTTTCAAGGGCTCCTAGATCAACTATCAAGAATGGGTATAAACTTTGATTATGAAGTCTTGGGACTATGGTTACCGAATACTCTATCGGAGTCTTGAGGGAGATATTTTGGGTTTTCAATTACAAACTCTGCCCCGAATGGCATTGTTTCTTTTCAGATGGCAAAGAGTGTGGTCTTAATGAAGAGATGAGAAGGAAGGCATATGGTTCTTCATCTCAATCTGATATGCTTGTTACAAAAATTAGGGGGAGAAGTCAGAAAAAGGAACCGAAAGGTGGTAGAGAGAAAACCAAGAGCAAGTCCAAGTCAAGATACAAGAATATAGAGTGTCATTATTGTAATAAAACATGGCACATTCAGAAATATTGCTTTAAGTGGAAAAAGAAAAATGTAAACAAGAAGGGCAAACAGAAAGAGAATGATCATGGCGATGATCATGTCACTACTACTACAGGTGGTGATCTTGTTCTTCTTCGTGACTTTGAGTCCGTTAATCTTGTATCTGATGAGAGCATGTGAATTATTGATAGTGGTGCTACACTGAATGTTACACCTAGGTGAGTCTAAAGTGATTGGTGTTGGTGATGTTTGCCTGCCAACCAACATGGGAGTGTAGTTGTTGCTTAAAGGAGTCAAACATGCTCCTGATGTCCGTTTTAATTTAATCTATGTGCAGATTCTTGATAATGATGGCTATGATAGTCACTTTGGTTCTGGAAAGTGGAAACTCACCAAAGGTAACTTGGTTGTGGCTAGAGGATAAAAATCAGCCAAACTATATTGGACAAAAGTTTTAGTTGCTAAAGACACTGTGAATGCCATGGATATGGAGGCATCTTTGTGGCACCGGAGGCCTAGTCATATAAGTGAAAAAGGGCTGAATTGTTTAGCAAAAAAGGATGTTCTTCAAGGGCTAAAAAGTGCAGAATTGGAGATATGTTCTCATTGCATGGAGGTAAGCAAACCAGAGTATCCTTCAAGAAGCGTCTGACCATAAGGAAGTCAGATTTATTTTAATTGGTGTATTCTGATGTTTGTGGCCCATTGAAGGTAAAGTCATTTAGCGGTGAACTTTACTTTATTATAACTCTGACTATTAGACCTCCTGAGTTGGACTTGAGGTAGTTCAGGTATATCACAAATTAATGTTAATAACAACATGAAGGTTGTTACGCAATCCCATAAGAAGTAGAGACATAAAATCGATATGACAAAATGTAAAATCGAAAAAAATAAAGCAAACATAAGTAGAAAGAAAGTTTTATACATATATATATATATATATATATATATATATATATATATATATATATATATATATATATATATATATATATATATATATATATATATACTTATATTCAA
>Ga0214542_1002003_pt1 | contig 42236 bp, 18 predicted proteins | sample CNSS1metaG_FD_160096 | JGI IMG/M metagenome (GOLD analysis project Ga0214542, IMG submission 160096) | Root nodule microbial communities from cowpea collected in UCLA plant growth center, Los Angeles, California, USA - CNSS1 | ecosystem: Host-associated > Plants > Roots > Nodule | place: USA... | reverse complement strand
AGTACCTTTGGAAAATTCTGTATGAAAAAAGTTGGATGACTCTGAAGTATGTTTCGTTTATTTTCTCAGTGCGAAAAGTTGAATCGAAGTTGGTTTTCAGCTTTAGTTTTTCTGTTTCCTTCTTTTTTTTTTCTTTTTTTTTTTTCTTTTTGAGGGACCTTCCTACTTTCCCGTACTGGAAACAATTCAAGCAAGCTCTTTTTTTTCTTTCTATGATTACAGTATGACACATTTCTTGTGTACGGCCCAAATTCATTAAAGCTCTTGTTTAGTAAAAGAAAGGAAAAACATATTGATTTAAAAGTAGAAAAAAATAAAATAAAGACTTAGACAGAGTTGTGGTTGGCTTATTGGTTCTGGACTCAAACAAATAAAGCAAATTAGGTCATTTGATGGTTAATCACCCTATTTTGTGATTTTGTCATTGCAGGCAAATACTGTTTATGGTGCATTGCGGGGATTAGAGGTATGTAAAGAGTTTGCTTGTCAATGAGCTCAAACTGTTTTTATTCTTCCTTTTTCTTTTTACTTTATTTGGCTGCTTGAAGTGGAGGAGTGGTGGTGGGAAGAGATGGCGAGGAGGTGAAGGTTGATGAATAGAGAGCAGTTAGTCCTTGTTTAGCACTTACTGGCTTGATTTGACATCTGGTTACTGGAGTCTGGAGTTGTAGATAGCAGATATGCCTGTTGTGACATACTCATTCTAAGATGATTTCTAACATGTATTTCCATTTTCATATTTAGATATGTTTTTCTCCATAGGGTTGGCAAATCTATAATCTGCTGTGTCCTTGTATATGGGATAGGATTTAATCAACTTTCTAGAATGTATTTTTTTTTTTCGTATACCTTTACATCGTTGATCTTGATATTGTGGAAACATAAACCCCTCTAACCTGTATATGCATTGGCATGCATGAAGTAAATTGCTCAAAGTCTCAGTTTGTCTATTTTTTTACTGTGCAAAATGAAAACTGAACTATTGTTGTCTTTGCATGGTGAACCAGACATTCAGCCAGTTGTGTTCTTTCGATTATACAACTAAAAAAGTAAAAATATACAAGGCACCTTGGTCCATCCAAGATAAACCTAGATTTGCATATCGTGGGCTTTTGTTGGGTGAGGCTCAAGTTTTTAAAGAGAAAATTTTTATTCTGCTAGCAGTTTTATACTTAACCAGCGGACAATGATACATGTTTTTTTGCAGATACATCAAGGCACTATTTACCAATTACTGTAATTAAGCAGATTATTGAATCTATGTCCTATGCTAAACTTGTAAGATATATGTTATATGCTTTTTCAATTTTCTTCCTTGCTGTTTTTCTTTTCATGTAATGCTGAATATAAAAAATTATGCTGCTTAGAATGTTCTACATTGGCACATCATAGATGAGGAGTCATTTCCGCTTGAGGTACCTACATATCCAGACTTGTGGAAAGGTTCGTATACCAAGTGGGAACGTTACACAGTTGAAGATGCATATGAAATTGTCAAGTAAGACTTTATCCAAATTAGTTGTTTTTATACTCTCCCTGTTTTAGTAGCAATTTTCCTGGGGAATGAAAAGTTACCAAAGAAAGAGGGGCCAAGAAAGGCTATCATGGGGGTGGGAAAATATGTGACTAAAATCCCAAAATAATATTATAATGGCCTTGTGAAGAGATATGCGTAGTGCCTTTTCCTTTCATTGAATTGTCAGTTTCTTAATTTAACATTGACAAATGTTGTGTTTTCTTTTATTTTACATGGTATGTTGATATAAAGCTTCGCCAAAATGAGAGGTGAGGTATCTTCAAATTCCTCTTCCAAAGTTCCAGCTACATAATGTTGATCATAATTTTGGATTTTATGGTTTTCTTTTCCTTTTCGCTCTTTCATCTTCTTAGTTTCATGCAAAATACATTTATAAAAATAAAAGTGAATCTGCATGCTTTCATTGAGTATTTGTATGATTGATTGCAGGCATAAATGTGATGGCAGAAGTGGATGTCCCTGGTCATGCAGAATCATGGTAAAAAACATGCCTTGGTCGTTTTTCTTTTGCTGAGTATGGCCTGATAGTATTATACTAATTGGCTTTGTTACTTTCGCACATGGAGACCCAAGAAATTTATTTTACTTCTCAAAATTTGTCACTTGTATTTCTTTTAAGAAAGAGTTGGCCACAAAAAGTTTATTTTAGCTTGCAACCTGTAATTTCATTGGGTCGAGTGCTTCCGTTGAAGTAAGTTTGGTGTTGAATATAGGTAGGCACTATACTCGTTCCTCCAATGACTGATACATGCTAGGATTGACACCGGCTTTTTTTTTTTTGTTTATTTTAGCAAGCCATTGCTATTTTTTTTTTTTCTATTTCATATTTGCTCCATCTGATTATTAGCTGGGTTTTATTCAATTTTTTTTTGTGAAGTTGAACTGTAATCAATTAGTTGTATTAACTTTTGACTTCAATTGTTACTCCAGCGATTTAATATTTCTATTTTTTGCTGACAAGTGGTATGCTTAACACAGATTTTAAGGTTCTTTTTATTTGATATAGGGGTGCAGGATATCCTGATCTTTGGCCATCACCTACCTGCAGGGAGCCACTTGATGTTTCAAAGAACTTTACTTTTGATGTCATTTCTGGTATTCTGACAGGTTAAGCTCCTATGAAACCTTAAGCCCCATACTTGTTCAGTTGTTGAGATTTCTTTATTACATATATCAACTTTCACCTCTATTGAATATCATTTTGTCTTCTTGAAATCATGCTAAACACTATATTGGGAAGATTATACCATAAACAACTTGAAAATGTCAGTAATGCTAGTTATGTTGCATGCTTAGAGTCTATTAGAGACACCATTTAATATTCATTTACAGATTACGTATCTCTTTCCTCATTTATTTTAACCGTCTTTGATACTTTTCGCCTTCTATATTGACCTGACGGTGTTGGGATTACCTTGTTTTTGAATTGTTATCTTACTTGTATATACACTTGTAAAAATGCATTATTTCAAACAACTTCCAGGTACCATTGTTTAATTAGAGAGTGAAGAAGGATACTCTAAATTGTTGTTTGATGATTTGATAATTTTAAGGGTTGAAATAAGGGATTTATGATACCAAACTACCAATCATGAATAAAAATGTACGACTGTACAACTACGATAATACACTATTTGCAATATTATCTGTTTTATAATATTTTCTGGATACAATGTTAGACAACTATATTTGATAAAATACTACAATTCATGTTTTTTTTTACTTTATACATGTATAGATATTTTTACTGGGAAGTAAATAAATAATATAACTAGTTATTATTCTATTGATATCGCACCTACATGTTTTCACAAAATTCAACTCTTATTACTTTGTTTTGTATCCTTTACTACTAAAATGAAAATTAGTCCAAAGCTTTGTTTTTTAACCATGTTTAGTGGTGTTGTGTGACGAATATAGCCTACTCCACCTAGAGGGATAAGACTTTGCAATTATTGTTGTTTTTGTTGTATTTACTCTAATGGTGCTAGGTACTGGTGATTCAGAAGAGTTGCTTATGTCTACACCGGAGTGTCATACTATCATAGCTATACTTAAGAATTTTTCGTTGCAGATTCTCTTAAAATTACAATTTTAGTTTTTCTTTTTCTATTTCTCTGTTTTTTTTTTATTATTTATGTAGCTCCCACTTTAATTTCAAAATTTTGATCTAGTCTTGTGGAAGTGGGAAACAATATATGTGCCTGTCTCTATGCTTTCTTCATTTTTTCTTTTATTGTTTGTTTGAGCATTATTAAAACATGTATCCATCACTCGTGCGTCTTTATTATTTTTTCTTCATCTACTTAATTTTGTCCTTGATTCATCTTGCTATATTACTAATATTGTGCGGATTGTTAAAACCAAATCGATCCCATTCCAACATCTTGCCTTATCTCCCCACTCATATCATGTACACTGAATTGTGCTTAGTACTTTAGTTCATGTACTGTATCAGCTGTGTTTTTATGTGCTTAGTCTCTACGCACATAAAAATGACAATCTTTATAAATTTTGCAGATATTAGAACGATTTTCCCATTCGAGCTATTTCACTTGGGTGGTGATGAAGTTAATACTGGTCAGTCTAAGTTGTTTTTTTTTATTGCAACATGCCAAATAATCAATTGAACTAAAAGCTAAATGCTTATAAATGAAGGAAATGGTTTTTTATCATTAGTACAAGTTGAAGTTAATTTCAGAAGTGATAAAGGCTAATGAGAATGGAAACCAATGGTTAAATGATGCTGTTGGATACACCTACCACCAAGTTTCCTCCTTGTTTGAAATCTATATTTTAAGGGACCTGCATTGCTATCTTCAATAATAATTTAAAAAATTGATATTGTCGATTGGTGCTTCCGTGCAAACTTGTGATTGTTATGATTTGATCTGTACTAAAGTGATCCTATGAATAAAGTAATCTCAGTTTAGATATTATGAGGGTTACAAGACCCGAAACATCTCTTTTGAATTGATAGTTCCTTTATTTTTTTGTCTTAGAAAGCCATGAAAGAAAAGTTTCCTCAGAAAAGTTTCCAATATTTACAAACCTTGAGGGGGGTTGGGATTCACATTGCAAGAGGGCCTCTAGCAGTCCATAAATTCTATGAGTTTATTTATCATTAAATATAAGTAGAATTTATTTATACCATAACAAGTATAATAAAAGTAGAATTAAAATTATTGTTGAAATGTCGAAAATATTTTCATCAACAATGCTAATTGATGAAAAATTATGTTTTATTTGACAGATTGCTGGCGCAGTACCCCTCATATAAAGGAATGGTATCAGCATTAACTTGTTAAACTCGTTTATTTACATTTCTTGATGACTTTTTGTTTAGCCATTTATGTATTGAACTCAACTAAAAACTTCTTATATATAAAGGATTTGGCAAATGCTGTTCCTTGCAAAAATTATTTCATTCATAATCTTGTATTTTTTTACTAAGCAAAGCTTTTAACGGACTGCAATCTCAATGTCAACTGAATTACTGTCTCTGTTATAGTTGTTAATCTTGGCCGGATTTCTGTCGCCATATGAGTGACTTCATTTGTCATTTTTTTGCAATCAACTGAAATGTTTGGATTATTTGCTATGAAGCTGTCATGAACCTATAATCTCAATTCCCAAAAGTTTGATTTTAGTTGGAGATAATTGTCAACTGCCAGTAAAGTTAACCATTTTGTCAATTGTCTATGTAAAGGCACTTATTTTAGATGTTACGTTTATATTCTGTATTTTGATCATTTACTCTGACTTCAGGCTTCAGAATCACAACATGACCGCTAGAGATGCCTATCAATATTTTGTACTGAAGGCTCAAGAGATTGCGGTTTCAAAAAATTGGAGTCCAGTGAATTGGTATGATCTGTATATACATGTAGGTTTTATTATAACTCAAAAAAAACTGATTTGTACCCTTAATTTGTACTTAGCAGCAGCTATTTCACCCTAGTATCACCTTTCTATCCTAATCCTTTCTTTCTATTGAAAACATCAATATTTCAAAAGTTTGCATATGCATGGAACAGTATAGGTTAGCTAATCACTATGCAATTGTTCTGCTTTTTAAATGTTCTCAAAATATATATACATTTTTTTCTTGTCTTTTTCTTTTTCTGCAATTACTCAGGGAGGAAACCTTCAATACGTTTCCATCAAAGCTCCATCCAAAAACCATTGTGCACAACTGGTGAGTTTCCATCTGTGTAAGCAGCTTTACTGGAGGACAAACCTCCAATGTCTCAGTTTCAGAATAAATTATTTGAAGTGATTCTGTAGGTTGGGCCCTGGTGTTTGTCCAAAGGTTGTTGCAAAAGGTTTCAGGTGCATTTACAGTAACCAGGGTGTCTGGTATCTTGACCATCTGGATGTACCTTGGGATGAGGTCTATACTGCTGAGCCACTTGAGGGAATACACAAAGCTTCTGAACAAGAACTTGTAATTGGAGGAGAAGTTTGCATGTGGGCTGAGACAGTTGATACATCTGATGTTCAGCAAACAATATGGCCTCGAGCTGCTGCAGCTGCAGGTTAGCAAATCTTGCTGATGCTAAGTTGTTCAACATTCTTGCAGTGTACTTGTAGTGTTATGCTAACTCTTTCATATGTCTTCCAACCTAGTAGTATTTCTAAAATATATCAGGCAATGAGCACCCTATTGTGTTGTTGCTCATTTTGTTGCAGTGTACTGATTTTTGTTATTTTTGTTGCACAGTACTGTGCTATGCAACAAAAATCAGTACACCGCGGTTTCCTGATATAATAGCTGATTTTGTTGCGGAGAATAGGTAGTAGAAATTTCAGTGTCCCTCTTCTATAATATGAAAATTAGAAAATGATATTTTAATCCACATTTTTTGATCCACTTTTAACCCACCACTCTTATCACCCTTAGATCATTTATTTTAATTTTTTGTAGTGATGTGATGTGATGATTTAAAGGTGATGAGAGTGGTGGGTTAAAAGTGAGTCAAAAAAAAGTGGGTTAAAATATCATTATCTGTGAACTAATTACATCTGCTGAACTAATTACTCCTTGTTTACCACAGAACGGTTATGGAGTCAGAGAGATTCTACATCAAAAAATATTACCATAACTGCATTGCCTCGGTTGCAAAACTTCAGATGTCTGTTGAATAAACGAGGGGTTCCAGCTGCTCCTGTGAAGAATTTTTATGCTAGAAGGGCACCTGTTGGTCCAGGGTCATGTTATGAGCAATAATACATAAAATGATCCTTTTGTCATGTGTATGTAATCTGGTTGTTGATGCCAGAACTCTAATCTTCTGCCAACACCCATATTGCAATGTAATTTATTGTTGAATTAAATAAATCATGTCCAGTTTACATTTTTTTAATTTGTTTCTTCTGAAAGCAAAACACATACACTTGTTCTGAATGCCTGAGCTTGTTCAGTACCAAAAACTCTTCAAAGATGTGAGCAACATCAAAACTTGGATAAGAATCTTTAGTTTTAGCAGATGAAACTTGTTCAGTACCAAAAGTTGTTCAAAGATCTTAGCAACATCAAAACTTGAATTAGAATCTGTAATTTTACCAGATGAAGCTTGTTCAGTACCAAAAGCTCTTCAAAGATTTAGCAAAATCAAAACTTGGATTATAATCTTTAATTTCAGCAGATGAAGCTGAATTTTTTATATGGTATAGTAAATTGGCAAAGTGGCTTGTCACTGATTATGCAAACTATATATATATATATATATATATATATATATATATATATATATATAATAATAATAATAACCAATCCATTTTAAAGATCATCATTAGTCTCTTAAGGTTAAAATTAGTTTTACAATATTAGTCAAAATTGATTTTATCGAAAAAGAATATTACATGTCTGTAGAACCCTGTTGTCTAATCACAGAATATCATATATAATTAGTTTATTGAGTTTTATAATAATTAGCATCAAAATCATACCAACAATCACTTCTATTTATCAGATTAAAAATGTTTGCGCTAAGTAACTGACTAGTCAAACTTTGAATAAGTAACCAAACATTGATAATAAATAGAACTGGGTAACTGGTTATTCAAACTTTGAATAAGAACAAATTTGGTCAAATGTGAACTCATTAACTATAATTATTGTATACAGACCAGCAACATTGTTACAGTCAAGTAGTATGTTTAATTTGAAGTAAATGCAAATTAAATGTTTCTTATGAAAAAGACAGAATCAGATTTTTTTTCCACAGCAAAAAATGCTAAACCTTTAGTTATATCTATTAAGATCCTTGTTCTGACTAATTTGGTTCCTTAATGTCATTTTGAAAATTGTCAACTCAAAAAATACACAAAAAAGCAACCGTTTTAGAATAACCATTCTAGATGAATATATTTATAATATTTTTTTAATTATGACTTATATTTAAATGACTTAAAATTATATTTTATCTTTAATATCATGTCTAAATGTCTTTCTTATGTTGTTTTTTTATATTTTCAATGTTGTGTTTGAAGGATTAAATACCAATTTTTGTTTTACTTATTAATATCTTAATTAAGAAAAAATGTGTTACAACATAATTATAATGGTATATAAATAATATTTATTTTTTTTTTTATATATATATATATATATATATATATATATATATATATTTAAAATATTTTATTTTAGGTGTGAGCATGTAATAATCAAGTTTTTTTAGTTATTCTATGTAATTTTATAGGTATTCATCGGAGATGAAAATTATATTTACTATCTCTATAAGTGAAAAGATGGATATGAACTTTTTTTAAATGATGGAAAATGGATACTATAATACCATTATGAGTATTCAAAACTTTCTGGTAAACTTTTTGGTACAAAACAATTACAAATTTATAGTTTTAGTAATTAATTAGGGTTTGGATGAGCAGGAATAAATGCTAATCTTTAATTACACCTAAAATTGGTACCACTTTCATTATGCAACTTTCTTATTATTTGTCATTTTCTGCCATAAAAACGTTTCCATAATTTCTCTCTCAATTTAGGAACAATAACTCGATTTTAGGAACTCCAAATCATGTAAAACAAGTAAATGTGTTTTTTTCTTTAAAAAACAATTATTGTGTTGATAAGTTAAATTAACTTCTATTTATAAGAAATTATAAGTGATTTAATACTTTATTTTCATGTATTTATTTAGATTTATTTTATAATAAGTATAATTTATTTATATTTTTTTAAATATTATTTTTATCATGAATTTTTTTATGATTTTTCATGTTTTTTTTTGTTTTTATTTTTATTTTAATAATATTTCATATAATAACAAATAATTACCAATCTTCGGAGTGTTAGCATAGTAAATATATCACATCTCAAAATAATGTTTGATATGAGTTTATTGGAAAACCATTAATCACCAAACACAAAACCTAGGGATGGGTGGAGGAACATAAACTACATTTAATTAAAACCTGAATATATATATACAAAATTTTGATTGAACAAATCATTTAAACTAAATTCGATTAAAACCTGAAAAACAAATATGGTTAACTTGATATTAAAATAATATATCAAGTTCAATGTAATTTATTATTAAAACATTAAATAAAAAAGGTTTAAATTAAATTATAGCATATTTTGTAACTAATATTTTAAATAAATAAATTTATTGCACATGATTTTTACTATTGATGAACATTTGTTAAAAAAAATATAATTTATAAGAAAACATTAAAGAGCCGACCTGAAATTATTTTAAAAAATACATTGAGTCTATTTTTAAAATATAAATCAATATCCAATGAGTTTGGACGAATTTTCCCAAAGACATCTTTGAAAAAAAAAATTAACTTCTAGATAAGTTCCAAAGACATATTTGAAAAAAAAAACGATTTTTACTTCGACATAAGTTAAAACTAGTATATATGTTCAAATTTTATAAAAATTGGAGGATTTTGGATAACTCATATAAGAGAAATTTTACAAGTTAGATTACGACGTAAATTAAAATTAAGAAGTTAATCCTTTATTTAATTTTTCTTGTCTAATTGAGAGTTCTTATAAAAAGGTTTATCCAAGGAGACCTTATGTCTGCCACTAAGAAGACTTGTATGCTAAAAGTCTTACACCAGGGCATAAAAAATGGCAGTTAAATAGAAACAAAAACATTTAAAAAAAATATATCAATTAAAATAGGTGAAAATGACTATTCCTTTTTAAGTTGAGTGTTCCTATATTATATTCCAAACATTATAGTCCTTAAATAAAGATTTTATTAAAATAAAATAAAAAATGAAAATCACATGAAACTCATGGTAACAAGTTATTCTCTATGTAACTTAAATAAATTAGTTTTAAGATTAAATATATTTTTAATTTTTGAACTTCACGTCAAATTGAAAATTTTCTTTATCAAAAATTTTGAAACATTTTTATTTTCAAATTTTAAAAAAGAATAGATATACTCAATTACATTAAATTTTTTTACGTGTAAAAAATGTTTCATATTATGTATTTAAGTTGTTTATATTATTTGACACGTCCTCGATTCAATATAAACTGAGAAACGTGTTTGACACGTTAACAAAATTTAACATAATTAGATTAAAAAAATTATATTCATTTATTTCTAAAATTTAAAACCTAAAATATATCAAAGTTTTGAGCATAAAAAATTTCAATTTTATAATAAAATAAAACATCAAACCACTTAATTGCTTTTTATATTCATGGATGCTTTCATTGAAAGGATAAATTTTCAAAATTATTACTAAATTAAGGTATAAATAAAGTCAGATCAAAGAAAACTAATTAGTGTGAATGAAATCAAAACAGAACGGAAAAAAACTATGTTCATATTGTAGCGAATTTAAGTTTGAGTCTAAGTTTTACATTGAATAAAAATGAGAAAGTTTAGTACCATATAAGAGATTAAGGCCTATAAACCTATATTTTTAAGATTTTGAGTTAAGAGTGGTGTGAATCTCTTGTGTGTGGATTGGGCTCACACTCATTAGTGTTGTATCTCTTCAACGATCCTCTATCGAAAAAACCTTGGAATCTAAGTATGAGAAGTCTTCCTAATATACCTAAGATCATAAAAAACATAGTCAAAAAAAGGTCAGAAATTTGGTTCCTAGTTTCGTGATGCATGATTCTCTTACTGTACAAAGTTTGAAGAGAGAAGAAGGTTCTTTCTTAGTGATGCAAGTTGCCAGCATATTAATTTAGCACACGTGAATGAAGAAGAGTAGAGTAGATGAACATTAAAGAACTGTTTCACCAAAATGCCGGAGTTTGAAGGCAATGTGTGCTGCAGAATAACTGCACTTCTCACTCCAACACAAACCACGTGTTCAGATTTATACCTTCTTTTCACATTTTCACAAACACCTTGTGATCATAAACTCTCTACGTAAACCTTTCACTTTTCTACCACTCTAGCTACTACCTTCTTCAATCTTAAATTCAAAAACTTGTATATTACACATGTAATAAACTCATTCATCACCTTATAATTAATAGCATCAAGTCTATAAGAGTTATAATCACACTCACAACTTTAAAACATGACACTACATCTATCAAAGATATAAAATAAATATATATATTATATATATATATATATATATATATATATATATATATATATATATATATATAAATAAATATGAACAAATCTTATTTTAGGAGTAGGAGCAGTTAAGTTAAACTTAAAATTTATTATTTAAAATAGTAAAAATTTGTCCTAACAATATTTATTATTTGTTGAATTTATCGTGTCACTTGTTATTAAATTATTCGTAAATATATATTTTCAGCTTAAAATATGCATGTCTTGATATGTAATAGGTGTACTAGAGATTTTACATCAATCATAATTCTTAACAATAATGTATTAACAAAATAAACCTAATTCTTTTAAAATTTATTACGGTATTGTTAATTAATTATATAGTTTTATTTTTATATATATATATATATATATATATATATATATATATATATATATATATATATATTAATCTTTAGTGTTTTTTCTTGTTCATGGTTGAAATTCAATTTCCAATATAAAAATAGACAATAATATATAGTTTGATTTTAGATTCATAAAATATAACATCAAAGTTAACACAAAAAGTTTATCAAAATCTAACTTTGAAATATAATAATAATAATAATAATAATAATAATAATAATAATAATAATAATAAAATTCAAAAAAAAAATTCAAAAACTTATATATAGGTTAAAGTTTTATATACCCATCAAACTGTTGACATAATTTAGGTGTTTAAGAGTGGTAAAATCATGATAATTAATCATAAAAATGGTGAGAGAGCATTAATGTTTTGATAGGTTGACCTAAGACCAATCCCAACATATATAAGAACATAAGTGTGTGTAACCTATTTGTGGTAATATTTATATCCTTGTAGTTTAGTTACTTAATTAGGTGACATCCTTCGATACGTTGGAGGTTCTGAAAAATAAGATGGCTCTGTGTTTTTTAAGTCATTTTCAGGCATAGATTAGAGGTTGGTGTCCTTTTTAGGGTTCATTGTCTTGTCAAAACAAATGCATACACATATTCTATGTATTAACATCACTTTAACAACTTTAGTTAAACCAATTAATTAATTGGTGATATCATCAGTTATATCCTAGGACTTGTTGGAGAGTAAATAATGATACTAGCCAAATTAATTAAAACAGCAAGACCAAATAGTTATCTGACAAGAAGTAAATTATCATTATTTATTGGTGCATTCTTTATTATAGTTTTGGCATTGTGTTCATATATGATTCTCAAATATTTAATCTAATCCGATTAAAATTTGGGATGGAATTTTTTTTTATAGACAACTTAAACGAATCTAATTCAACTATAATTAGGTTAGATTAAATTGGGTTATCAAATTAAATAATTAAAAAAATTACTATCACTTCTTTTACTTTTAATAAAATAGAAAAACCTGATAAGTTATATTTATTAGTATTTATATAAGATATTAGCAATACTTGAAGCATAAATATAAATAATAATTCTTAGAATATATTAAGATATCAAAAAAATTATCGTGAATCTATTTTACAACCAATCCTAAAAAAAAAAGATAACGAATGAAATGTTTACTTTAATATAATGCGTAATCTAAAATGAATTCATATTAACAATACTCGCATAATTAACTATAAAATAGTTTATGCAACAAAATTGTTCCAAAAAAATCTTTATATTTAATTAAGTTTAATTTGATTAATCGAAATCGAATTTAATAATTTCATTATCAAACTTAAATTTAATTAGGTACATTAAATAAAACCTAACATAATCCAATAACTAATCCAACTAACAAAAATATAGTTAGGTTGGATTCACTAACTAACTGTAACTAACTTATACCTGATACCATAATCATACCATTAAAAAACACATCAGTTAAAGATTAGATTGATGTAAAATTTTGTTTTATAAACTCTTAATTTTCTTTTTTGAATTCTATGATTAATATTGATTTAAATATGCATTTTAATTGTATTCAATGGTTAAAAATTAGTTTTGTGATAACTAATAATTGAGAGATTATATATATATATATATATATATATATAACATTAGTTTTATCTACATAAAATATTTGACATTAATTTTAATCCAAAATATTAAAATAACATATTCATTATTCTTTTTTTTTATACAAGATTAATCTTATCTTTTTTAAATAATGTAAAATTTTGACTCATATTTAAATTATTCCAACAATAACTGAGTCAAGAAAAATTCTTATATAACGGCCTATCTCATTAGTAACTTCTTGATCAATAATTTGTGTAATGATAATTATTGGTGATAATAAGGTCAAAAAGTCAAAATTTCATCAAAATTTTCTTTCAAATTGTTAACTTTTGGTGAACACTATTCATTTGATGATTTAATTAATATATGGGTTAAACTCAAGTTAATTAAACTAAACCTATAATTAATTAAGATTATTACCTACAAATAGACTTGGCCCATGCTAGTTAAAGGTACAAAACATAAGTGAAAAAAAATGTGATGGTGGATGAAAAAATTGATTATAGAAAGGGACGTTACTCATTAAAATGGATAAAATCATAGTACAAACAATTAACAATGATAGTTTGATGAGACACGAGGGTCATTTCATTGTAATGCAACAAGAAATGGTAGAGGATATAATTGTTTAAAGATTTAGCAAAAATAAAACAATGTATCCAAATATTAAACTTTTAAATAAAGTTGTACACAAAAACTATCATACACTAAATAAATAATTAAAGTTAATTAAATTTCATGTTATTAATAGACTTATGTATTTTTAATTGAAGTAATAAAAGTTATTTATCATTTCATATTGCCTGTAATATTATTTCTAACGTGTATAAAAAAAAAAGACAAATATGATAAGTCACATTACCCAATTAAAACAATATTATAGAGATTTGGTTACAAAATATAAAAAATTTAAATATTTAATATATAAAAAAAATTAATAAGAACTCAATAAAAATACACAAATTTACAAAAAAAAAATAAAAATAAATAAAATGTAATTAAGCCAAATAAATATATATTATTAATCATATACTCTTCCTATTAACTTGATTTTTTAAGATTTATATTAGCATAAATATTGGTTATATAGTCTTTGTAGAGTTGTTTTAGAGCACACACTTACTCATAAAATATTTAAATTAAACTTTTAAGACATAACATTATGATTTTGTAAGCCAAAATGCTGCTCTTGAATATTGATTTAATATATATATATATATATATATATATATATATATATATATATATATATATATATATTAAAAAGGTTAAATATGTTTTTGGTCCTTTAACTTTCGGTGAATTTTGAAATTAATCAATTTTAAAATTTTAGACCAATTTAGTCATTTATCGTTCGCAATACGTGGATTTAATCATTTTAGTCGATTTTTTTTAAGTTTATTTGACACTTTAAACGCGTTTCATAATAGTATTTAACTTAACATTAAAGTAAAAATGTGTCAAACAGTATAAACAACTCAACTACAATCCTGAAATACGTATGAAACATCAAATAAACCTAACAAAATTTGATTAAAATGATTAAATCTACGTATTTTGAAATATGAAAGACTAAATTGGTTTAAAATTTCAAAATGGACTAATTTCAAAATTCACTGAAAGTTAAGAAACAAAAGACATATTTAACCCTATTTTAAAATTACACCAAATCATGCATGTTGGCTTGCTAGAAAAACTCCAATAACTTTTCGAAAGGTCAATTATTTACAAAGAAAATATGTTTTTTTCTTTTAAATTCGTTAGAAAAACTGAAATTTCTTGGTTTCTAGATGTGTGTTTTTTTGGTTGTTTTATGCAGTTGCTGACTATAGTCAGATATGTGGGGCATTGATAAACTAAAGAAAAAAATAGAAAATAGAGTGTAAGAGTTGTTTTGGGATAACATCTTAATGGCTGAGAATGAAGATTGTATTGACAAATGGTACAAAAGTTGTATTATTGAAGCAAATAATCCCTTTCAGTTTCAGTCTCTATCATTTTCAATGCACTATTTGTCTTATTCAATGTTTGGTAATCCAAGACTTTTGAACCATATATCTCATACTCTAAATATTTTATCATATCCAAAATTCTTCCACATTTCATACAACTTTTACACTCACATTTTTTATTAATACAAAATTTTAATTAATGATTTTGTATTTGTATTTAGTTATATGATTTATTTTGATTTTTGTTTTTAATTTAATTGAGTTTAAGAATGTATTAAATAAGATTAATTTGATAATTTTTTATTAAATTGATGTTAATTTTGTTTGAGATGTATCATGTGTCAAAAGAGTAAAGGAAAAAACATACTTTCAAAATCTGTATTTTTTGGGTCAAATTTTGTTTTATTAGGTCTTTTGTAATAGATGTAAATATAATAGATGTAAATAGTTCATGACAAATAATTTAAATGTGTAAAAAAACTTTAAGAAGTTTCTTGGCTTTTTTCCGACAATCAAACCAAAATCATGTAAGTTTGTTGGCTTTTTCCTAAAACTAGAACCATGTAGATATTGACCAATGTATTACAACAATTAATTATATTATTATATTATAAGTCAGTTTTATAAAATTAAATTAAATTTAAAATTTAATTTTAAAATGATATTAGACTGATGATTTAAAAAAAATCTATTTTAACAATATTTTTTAGGTATTATGTCCCATCTGCAAAATAAATCAATTTTATAAAATCTATTATAACAATATTTTTTAAATATTTTGTTTCACTGCAAATCGATTTTATAAATTTGAGTTGCGGTATAAACTTATTTCTAACATGAATCACTATTAACTTCAATAAAATACAATTCTTCAAATTTCATTCTTTAATTTTATTTTATGTTTTCTAGATCATCGAGTCGTTTATAACATGATACTTTTGTCTATTTTAATGTTATTAAATTCATGTCACTTTAAATCTTTCAACTTAATAATTATACTACGTCTAATTTTACTTATTTTCTTCGGTAACTTATCAACACATGCAAAATATCATATTTATACAATTCATATGTACATATTAACAACATATTTTCAACACAATGCATTGTATCACACATTTTTTTTTAAATAATCTTTTTAGTTTTTTTCTTTTTACAATTAGATACACATATAGATAAAACTTATTTAACTTCTAAACATATAATTTCATAATTTTACAAACACAATTGAATGAAATTCACTGTGAAGTAAAGAGAGTTTATTTATGCCTCATTTTGAGAGAAAAAAATCAGGGTAAAATAACCTTGATTTCATTTACAGCAAGCCCAAAAATATCCAACAACTTACTCAAATTTATTTTATCAATTTAAATATTTTCAGCAAGTTTAAAATTAAAATTAACAATATTATGTCACTTCAAAACTCATATTATTAGTTTATTTCAAAAGATTACATCGTCACTTTACAAAAAATCAGCATATAGTCAATCAAAACATTAACAATATAATTTATAGGGTTAAATATATTTTTGGTCCCTTAACTTTCAATAAATTTTGAAATTAGTCCATTTCAAAACTTTGGACTAATTTAGTCATCCATCTTTTAAAATACGTGAATTTAGTCTTTTTAATCAAATTTTGTTAAATTTATTTGACATTTCAAGCACGTTTCATAATAGTATTTGACTTAATATTAAAACAAAAATGTGTCAAACAGTATAAACAACTCAAATACAATCTTGAAATGTCTACGAAACATCAAATAAACTTAACAAAATTTGATTAAAATGACTAAATCCACGTATTTCGAAAGATGAAAGACTAAATTAGTCCAAAATTTTAAAATTGACTAATTCCAAAATTCATTAAAAGTTAAGGGACAAAAATATATTTAACCCTAATTTATATTTATCACATCTTCGATTCATACCACACAATTAAATTAACCATACATTTTGACAAATTCTTTAAATAACTAAAAAAATCTAAATTTACTCATACAACCTGAACTTATCTCAAAACATCCAATTAACTTCATACAAAATTCCAAATCAGTTAAAATAAAATAAGTTTGTTGACTCTCTTTACAAGTCACCACTTTTCTTCCAAGTCACATAAATTATAGTGTAAAAAAAATTTGAAATTATTTCTAAGAATTTATCACTCAAATAATATCTAAAATAACAAAACATCAAAATTGAAGATTCATTTAAAAAACAGACATATAATCCAAAACTTCATTACTTCTTATTTTTTTAATATTTTATTCTCTTAACTCTGTATATAAAACTATATATATGTATACTATATCTATATATATATATATATTATCTTTTTAATATGAAAATGAAAGCTTGGATAAGTTAAAACAATAGTATAAACACGTGAACTAATAAATTGACCAGTTAAAAGGGTTCATTTTCTTCTAATTTAAGATATGATTGATGGCCGCAATATCTACATTAGTTCAATTAATACCACTACTTGCACTCAACTATATATCAAGCATCAACAATTATACTACTATTTTCATGGCTAATAGTTGAATAAATCGTGCAAAGTTTTGTCGATTCAAAGTTCGAATTTCTGAACATTCTATTTGGCATGTGACCATAGTAAACAAAATTGTTATAATGTTTAATTTCACGGTATAATTTCTTAACTTTAAAGCTATATTTGCGAAAGTGCTATATATATTATAATTCTATTTCCATAAATACGTTTAGTTTATATTAGTAATTTAAGAAATAAATAAAATTTATTCAATTAAAAAGCTAGAAGAAGGTAAAAACAAATATATCGTGTGTCGGTACAGGTCAAACATTCACTTCAACAATTTTCAAGTCTTTATAACCTTATATCTTGTTTTCTGTGGATGTTTTTGTATGTCAACCAATCGGGGTACGTGTTAAAGGTGTTTCGATGTTAAAGTAACATATGATTAATCGGTTAAAGCAATAAATACTATAATTAATACGAGATAAAAGTCTCAACAACCGTATCTTTAATCTATACTTTTATCATGGGTTTGTGATTAGGATTGACCAAATACGACCCAATCACTCTTAATCCTGATTGCTAAATTGTTTACATTCATTAAATAATTGGCTGATTTTTATAGGCGTTATTTGGTCGGTGATGACCGACCAACTTTACCACATAACTTGTATAAAGGATCAAGATAAAATCTTATGGACAGTCCAACTCATGACAACTAAAGAGGTTTATGCAGTGTAACTGAACGGACCAAATTATAGTTATCAGTTAAGTCAACGCTAATTGAGAAACTAAATGAAATAATGTCGAACTCTTCATAATATCTCTACAAACCTTCTTTGAAACAGTCTCCATGACTTGGTCAGTTAATCATATTTAACTTAGATAACCGACCCATACGGTACAAATTTCATATTCTTATGACAAATTGCTTAATGTGAGGGTACGAGGTTTTACCAATACACATATTTAAATTTTAATTTGAACAATAATGATAGTATACTATCATAACCTCTTATCAAACATTAAATTATTCATTCTTATCCTTTTATTTAAAAAAAACATTATATGAGATATGTAGTTTATCAAATTGGCGTTTCGATTAAGAAAATGCACAAGACATGATTGTGTTTGGACAAAACTATCATCCAATATAACAAAATAAACTCATTAAATTAGGTTAAATTTTTGCATTTTTTATTAATAAATTAATCTCATATTAGATTAGGTTAAATTTTTGTATTTTTTATTAGATAAAATTTAAACAAACTCAGTCCTAATTAAATGAGATTAAGTTTAGTAAACTGAATGACAAGTTTCAAAAATTCTGTAATTAATAATTTTTTTTTCTTTTTTTAGCATGGAGGCATCCAATATAATTAATAATACCAAGAATATGCATTTTGAAAGCAAATTTTAAGGAACTGCATAAAGTAACTTGTTTTACTTTCAAACGCTACATTTTTTTCTCTGTTAAACTACAGAGTAATTAGAAGCAATGTTATCTAAAACAGCACACACACAAGCATATATCATATTCAAGTATTTTCCTAGACATGAAGAAATGTACCTATAGTATAATAATGATTCAATATTTTTTCTCTATTTATTTTTCATTTAAAGTGATTCTTATATTTTTTTTTTTTTGAAAAAAATTTAAAGTAGCCCATTCTATTATTATCTAATTTGATGAATAAAATAAGAAAAATAACATTAATGCTGATCTAAAACATATATCTCACATTGACTTTTTTTAAATATATAAATTACATTTAAAAAAACATTAAATGTACATATAAAAACAGTATTAAAGTACATTTAAAACTCTTGAATGACATCACTCACAACAACGCCTTTGATGGAGTTACTATTACACCACCTACTTACCTTTTTCTTCACGTATTTCAGTAATGAACGGTTAGATTTGTGTGCACATCTCTACCTCAATTCATGAAAGTACGAACAAATAGTTAATTCATTTTTGTAATTTTAAAAATACGAAGAAATAGTTAATTCATTTTTATAATTTTAAAAATACACGTGTTATTTTAAGTATTAAATATGTTTTTAATTTTTTAATAAAATTAAAATTTATTTATATTTTAACTTTTAGTTTAATTTTCAAACTTTAAAAATAAATAAGTATAATTTTCTTATTTTATATAAAACTATTTCCTTTTTACGTGTTAAATGATTAATATTTTAATTATTTATATCGTTTAATACATTTTAACTTAAATAACATTCTAATATACTGTTTGATATAATAATTAATTTTTAATAAATATTTTAGGATCTCAAATTTAATAGTATATAGAGGGGAACAAATACATAGAATTTATTAAAATTTTAAAAGTAATTTTTTATTTATATGTTATTTTTTGTTTGTATACAAAAAAATGGGGTAGCGAGATGCGCAAACCCCCTTTAATTCACACTTAAAAACAAAATTGTTATGTAAAAAATACTGTATTCGCTTGTTTTTAAATAAAATGTATTAAAATTTGAGAAATAAATAAATTTTAAAAATTTCAAGTTTAAATTCAGGGACTTGTATTAAATAACAGTTTTTTTTTTATTATTTACCAACTGAAATGGTTAATAAATAATCGTGTCCATGATGATACTTCAATATTAAGTGTGTGGAATTTTCTTTAACGAATCTCTCTGATACATTATACATTTTGGTATTATCCTTCCATTTATTATTAGGCTCACAAAGAAAAAATAAATAAAATTATGTCTGGAGTTTCATATCTTGTATCTACTTTAAATTTAGGTATACATGTAGATTTAAAGTATTTTGATATAGACTATATAGATTTTGCTGAGTTTGAAATTAACGATGAATGTATTATTATTGTTTATACCAATAGGTCATTTTGAACGAATTTATGATGTTTTATTTTATATGTTTGTAAATATATTTGACAAATATATTTTCTTTTATCTATTACTTTTTTTAGGTAATATAATGTGTGTAAAATATGAGTTTTTAAGTATGTATTTGTAATATTCAGCGTGTATGGTTTATGTGATTAGTTCTATTGTATGTAAAAAAGTTATTTAAATCATAAAATATATAATATCCATTTCCCATTAAAAAAGTAAAATGATCTAATATAACTCCATACAAAAGATAGTAGAATTAAAAAAGGTTTTATATTAAAAAGAATTCAAATCCTCGGATCGTTGTGTTTTTTTCAAAAATCTTCATCAGTTTTTATGTTATCTAAATTAAATATTTATTTTTGAAAATGTATCATTTTTATTAGTGCATATTGACTATGTTATCAATAGATCACAAGACAATCCGTGGTTTATTGATTTTTTTAATTATTTTTAATATTTTAAGTTTTTTAATTAAATAAAAATTGTCAAGTATCAAATTAGGTTCTTGTCATAAACTCGTGGCTCTCTTGATTTTATTTATTTTTCTTTTACTTTTTTTTTTAATTTAAAGAGAAAAAAATCCTATGAAGTTAGGGATCTATCATGTGTTATTGTTGTTACGAAAAATTAAATCTCAATTTGGTCTTTATATTTATTATTTTTTCATTATATAGTTTCAATTTATTTTTAGATTGAAACAATTTTAACTTTTATATAAATATTACAATGATATTTTTAATTTAATAAATATTTTTAACCAAAATAAATTTATTTAAATTTATATATTACATTGAACTTAATTTAAAATTTATTTTCAATATTTATATATCAATAACTTTTAAACGAATATTAAAGTTGATATAAAAATAACAATTTTATAAATTTAAATATTAAATTTTAAAAGATTTTTATAATAATTACAAATATTTAAATTACAAACCATTTACAATAACTTTATTCAATTTACTTTTATAATTATTATAAAATTGTTTTAAATTTTTTAATTTGAAGTTATAAGTCATAAGTCGAAGAAACGAAATTTGCAAAATAATAGAAAAAACTACATCTAAACAATCAAAATGGTGCTTAAAAACCATATTAATTGACAATTAGAACTGCAAAGCTTTATATTACCAATAAATGAAAAAAATAAGAGAGAAGAGAAATAGAATAAGAGTTTAAGTAACAAAAAAAAAACCCCAAAAATAAAATGTTAATAAGAAAAAAAAGAGAGTTCTGAGATATTATTACTTCTTATATAATGAAACCTATTCAAAAATGTCAAATAATTGTATAAACTCAAATAGAATATAAAAAAATTTATATAAAAATATTATATATATATATATATATATATATATATTTGTAAATAATTAAATTTTAAGTTACATTTTTAAATGTAACTGATAAGTTTAACTTTTTTTTTTCTTTTAAAATCATCCTTCTATATAAATAAAAAGAGTTCGTTACCTATGTTGACTAAATTTAATGGAGACTATAAATAATTATTGACATGGGAATATTTAATAATTTTAGTTTCTCTTATTAGAATCTCAAACATTGCCATCTAAGAAAAACCATATTTTATTTGTAGATCATTACTTAGTATTTAAATGCTTATGAATTTATAATTAACAAAGTCAAAATTGATTTAAGATTTAAAAGAAAAAGTAAATTCAGTTAAACATTAAATGGGTTGTCAATCAACTTTCCTAGACAAAAATAAATAGATTTAATAATGATCTACTTCTCACAAATCAAATTAAATTATCAGTATTTAAATTATAAAGGAGTTTCTTTTTTTTTTCTTTTGTGAAAGAATTAAAACATATGGAAAGTTCAAGTTTTTTTCCCCTGAAATGGCAACCAATTGAATATAAGTGAAACGTATTCCAAAGAATAGAAAATTATTAACAGTGAAGTGTTTTGAGTTAAAACTAACATTCCAAAGAAAAAATAAAAAAATTAATTGGAGTGTGGAAAAAATAAGTAAATAAAATGTTTGCATAGTTGACAGGTCATGTAGTAGGAAAACATTAAAAATATTATTATTGACTGATAATTTGTTTTTTGTTTCCTTTGGCAAATGGTCATGTTTGAATCAAATGTTTCATTATGCTTATCCAAGTCTTGCCTGGTCTTCTCTTCTGTGTTTTTTGGCATGATCATATTCCTCATTCATGTTTTTTTTTTTCACAGTAAAATTAAAAATTAAAATTGAAAAAATAAAAAAAATGAGAAAACCCCAAACACAAATAAAGCATGAGATGGCATAAATGTAGAAAGGACTCTCCCCACTCAATACAAAATACTATATCTATCTATGTACTTACCCTTCTTCTCTTCCCTCCTATCAACCACTTCTCTTCTTCTCTTCTTCATGCTCTCAACAACAACAACAACTCTAATATACCTTTCTCTCTTTGCCCAAATCCTAAATCTCAATCCCTCTTTTCAAATCAAATCCCAATCACCCTCTCAAACCCCACAAAGGTTAATCTCTGCATAAAAATTTCATCTTTCCTTCAATTTCCCCTACCCTTCTTCTCACTTTTTTCACTTCAAGATTCAGACGCGCTTTCTTTGCGTCACTCTCTCTTTTCCTCGTTGTGGGTTCCTCTCCCCTTGCTCAAATGGTTAACCCTACGCGGCTTCGAATTTTCCGATTGCGTTCAATGCGCGCAGTTTAGCCGGGACCCAGAAAACCTAGGTGCCTAGGGCTCTTCCAATCTTTTGTGGGTTTTGCACAAAATTCGATTTTTTTAATTCTTTGCGAAGTGGGCATGGTGGGGAACGACGACGCGGGTCATATTTCCGCCTCCCGGAAAATGTTCTGGCGGTCGGCGTCGTGGTCATCTTCCCGTACCGCCGCCGGGAACGCCTCGTCCGGCGAGGCGGGTAAGGGTTTCGCGGATTCTGGCAGCGCGGAAGGTCCTCACAGAGAGAACCGGCGGTTCCCTCCGCCGCCACTTACGCCTCGGTCGCAGCAGAATTGTAAGGCGCGGTCTTGCCTGCCGCCGCTGCAGCCGCTCTCTATCGCGCGGCGGAGTCTTGATGAGTGGCCGAAGGCGGGGTCCGACGACATCGGCGAGTGGCCGCAGCCGCCCACCACCCCGGGAGGGAGAGGTAATGGTAGCAATGGCGAAAGGTTGAAACTTGATTTGTCTTCCATTCAGCATAGCAACCCTGATCATAGTAGGAGTAACAATGGTGGGCTTGTGAAGAGGGATAAGATTGCATTTTTTGACAAGGAGTGTTCAAAAGTTGCTGATCATGTGTACCTTGGTGGTGATGCTGTTGCTAAGGATAGGGACATTTTGAAGCATAATGGTATCACTCATGTGTTGAATTGTGTGGGGTTTGTGTGTCCTGAGTACTTTAAGGCTGATTTTGTGTATAGGACTTTGTGGCTGCAGGATAGTCCCTCCGAGGACATTACTAGTATCTTGTATGATGTGTTTGACTACTTTGAGGATGTTAGGGAGCAAGGTGGGAGGGTGTTTGTGCACTGTTGTCAAGGGGTGTCTCGGTCCACATCTCTGGTCATTGCTTACCTTATGTGGAGGGAAGGCCAAAGTTTTGATGATGCTTTTCAGTTTGTGAAGGCAGCAAGAGGGATTGCTGATCCGAATATGGGGTTCGCTTGCCAGTTGTTGCAGTGTCAGAAAAGGGTCCACGCGTTCCCTCTTAGTCCTAGCTCTTTGCTCAGGATTTACAGGATTGCTCCACACTCCCCTTATGATCCTTTACATCTTGTTCCCAAAATGTTGATGGATCCTTCTTCAGCTGCATTGGACTCCAGAGGCGCGTTTATTGTGCACATTCCTTCGGCAATATATGTTTGGATTGGTAAGAACTGTGAGGCCATCATGGAGAGGGATGCCAGAGGGGCCGTTGGCCAGATTGTTCGGTATGAGAAGGTGCAAGGGCCAATTGTGATGATTAAGGAAGGTGAGGAACCGGCTTATTTCTGGAATGCTTTTTCGAATTTTCTGCCCTTGATGGATAAATCTGGCAATAGAGTAGAAGATGGAAACTTAACTGGTAAAGTTTCTCCTGGTGAGAGGAGAGTGGAAGCATATGATGTTGATTATGAAGTTTTCAAAAAAGCAATCACTGGAGGATTTGTGCCTCCCTTTGCTTCATCGGAGAATGAACATGAAACCCATCTGCCTGCAAGAGAGAGTAGTTGGAGTGCTTTAAGGCGTAAAGTTGCCTCTGCTAATATGAAGGAGTTTGTTTCTACCCCTAGGTTATCCTTTCCCAGGGTTTATTCAGATTCCATGTTGTGTATTCACACATCAGCCAACTTGTCTCCATCCTCATCCCTTTCATCATCGTCATCGTCTATATCATCATCCTCTTCACCGTCTTATGTTTCTCCAGATTCCATTTCTTCTGATTCTAGCACTCATTCTAAGTTTTTGTCAGAAGTGTCCCCAGATTCTTCCTCTGTGGTTTTGACTCCTATTCCCGTATTTTCTTCTTTGTCTAGTTTTTCTAATTTGTCAATCTCTTCAAGTTCTACTTCTAAAGCAGTTTCTAACAGTACAGATATCATTGGTGTCAATCTACCACATCCCTGGTCTCAGTCAGCCTCTTTACCATTGAAGAAACCATCAACTTCCCTTGCTGAACGCAGAGGTAGTTTGTCAAAATCTTTGAAGTTGCCACTGAAGAGTGATAAGAAACAAGTAATGGATAAGCCACCGACCTTTCATAATAGTCAAGAATTTGACATTGTTGTTAATGGCAATGTTAGCTATTTGCAACCATCAGATAGTAAAGATTATTTTTGTGAGCCTAACAACCATGCCAAGGATGGAGGTGTGAATTCCTTTCAAAAGTGTGAGCTGGCATTATGTCCAAGCATTGTTGACAGCACGCACCTCAAGGAATCATCACTTGTTCGGAACTCTGTTGAGCCTTTGATAGATACTTCCTCAGTAGAAGACGCAGTGCTTGGTCAGTCTGCAGCATTGAAGGAAACTAATGAGAGTGGCTCACTGCAGTTTAATGTTGCACAGCCTTCGGTATATCACTGGCCCAGTTTAGAAAAGGTTGAGACATTTGGTGCAGATCATTTGGATTCTAAAGCTGCTTTTGTCATATTCTCTCCCAGTATGCACGTACACGCAGGGAACATGTTATATATTTGGTTAGGGAGGTCTTTCAATTGTGATACTTCACAGGTTCACTTGGATGTTGATATACAGTTAGATTGTTTAGGAGCTGTTGACTGGAATCAAATTGGTTGTGATCTCCTAGATCGGTTTAGTTTGCCAAAGAGTACAGTCATCAAGGTACGCATTCCACTGACATTTTGTTCAAATTGTGCAACACATACATGATGTTGTTTTGTTTTTCTCCTTTTGTTTCTCTAATCTAGATTAAAACATAGTAGCCATAGATTGTGTTTGCTTATTTGTTCTCTCTTTAGTCTCATTATTGTTTTTTGGTTGGAAACATTCTTAATGAAATGCTGAAAAGAATATGTACATCATCCATATATTTCAAGCAGAATAATCAATTTGGAAGAAAGAAAACACTGTTTTAATTGCAGCTTTGCTGGGTGGAGCTGATGGTTGGATTTTCTTCCTTCTATGGAACTCAAATAAATGGGAGTTTAAGTAAACTCCATATAATTGAATGTCACAAGCTCATTAATATGCCATCACAAGTTTTGTATGCTGAAAAACTTGTTTCTGTGTATGCGACTTTTGTTCATGTAAACTTCCACTTAGTTTTTTGATACTAATGATTGCATTATGGTGTTAGAATCTCTAGACTAGGAAGAATGGGAGGGTTGGTAGAGAGGATTATAAACTAATTCTTGTGATCAATGATAAAAGAGCACTGAGGGAATCAGGAGAATCCAGGTCTAAAAAACTGATTAGGGCAACATATGCAATTATATCTATCTTTTTTTGCTATATTCTGCTCCACCAGTATCTATTCCTCACATTCAGTGGAATTGATATCACAAGATGTTATGGAATCTCTAACTGAATCTAGTGTTGTGAGATAGGCTTGCCTTTTAAGATTTTTAGTGGGGCCAGCTGTTGTGATGTGCTTATTATTTACAAAACCTTATAAGTGCATTTGACTTTGAACTTCAAACCATTACTTTTGTGATATATCTTGTATACATTTCTTCCTTTTTCATGAAAGATTGATTGAATTGAGCTTTATGCACTGTGGTGGATTGTCCCAATATTTTGCATTCTCATAATCTTGTGTTCTGTGAATAGATTGTTAAAGAGAATGAGGAACCTTCAGAGTTCCTTGCTTTGCTCAGTTCATTGTAGCTCAAATGACACTAGGAGAATCCTTGGTTCAAGTAGCTTCTATAACCTTTTCAGCATCTGCAGCTATCTCTATGTATGGCAAATTCATCTTCCCTGTCAAAAGAGATCCAGTGAGGTAATAAATGGCAATTATTTTATGAATCTCTGATCATTAAATACATCTAAATAATCTTTTCTTTGTTTCTTTTTCCTAATTCTGTGCTATAAACTGAGTTTTGTTTGATATTACTTTGCAGGAGTTTGCCCCATGCCAAGTGAATTGTAGCTCGGCTGATTGTACAGTGGTTTTTAACACCCTCAACCTAGAAATTTATGTTAAACATACTCAAATTTCTTTCATATTCTCTCTCTCATGTTATTTATAGAAGAACAATTCCTTCTTTAGCAATGCGGAAAATGTTAGGCTCTAGTTTATTTGCTTATATGTGAACAAATACGTGATTAAGAATTTCTGAATTCAAACCATAGCTGAGTGATATAGATCTTCTCAATAAAAAATGTTTACCAGTGTTAAATTATCCAACATTCTTGTATGGTTGTCACTTTCAATGATCAAACATGTTTAACAAACTGAATTCAATAATTCATTATGCTATGTTCTTTCAATATGGTTTACCACCTTTTAAAGCTTGGTTACTCTTGAATATGAATGAAAACTGTGAGTTTAGTTTACTCTTGAATTAGAAAACTATCATGTACCAAAAATAATGAAACAAATTCTATTATAATTTTGTCTGAAGTATTTTTGTTACTCAGCATTAATTCAAGGGAGGAGATAAATCTGTCGTTTTATAATGAAGCAAAATTTTCTGTGTTCATAGATCTCATTTTGTCATTTCCTAACTACAAAATTTTAATTTGCGATTTAAGATACAATTAATATAAGCTAGTTATTTTGTTTTCTTTCCTGACCCACGTTTTTACATAAATGTTATTAAAGAATTGTTTTGAACTTTTAAATTTAGTAAGGTTATGTTCGATTTTATTCGTTACTGAAAAAACTCTTTCCTGTTTCCTAGATCTTTGAAATTTTTGTTGGTCTTTTCTTTTGACGTTACTATTTACTTTAATTAGTTGAATGTGTAAAATAAAAAAAATAATAAATATGTTTTCAGTCAATAGAATTAAAATTTTATATATGTAATTTAATTAAGTAATATAATTGATTTATTTATTTTATCTACATAGGGTAATTATATATTTTTTAAATATTTATTTATTTTTATTATTATTATTAGCAGTTACTTTTTTAAATATTATTCTTAATTTAGCATTCAATATAATTTATTTCTTTATTAACGGGAAATAAATTATATTAACCCTGTATATAGGCTATAGGTCTTCCATAAGTTATTTTTTGTGTATGACATTTAGACGAAAGAACTCAATTAAAGATTAAAAATAAAATACAATTTAATGAAAAATTAAAAAATAAAAACAGCTGAACAACTCAAGGAAGAAAAGGTTAGAGAAAATGGGAATCGATTCCGTGATTCACAAGCCCAAGAACGATTTCCATTATCTCTACTGGGCCAATCCAACATAATCAAACCATTGTCATAAATACAATAATGATTAGAATACAACGATAATTAAATAATAATAATAATATGTATCCGCGGACTTTAGTACTGTTTTAGTAAATTTAAACCCCATAAATTTTATTACAAATAAATTATGATATTATAGGACATTTGATATAATTTAAATTTATTTTCAGCGTAAGTATGTTATATATTATCACTAAATCATATACTGATATGTATTACACATTTATTATTAATTTTTTAATAGCTATTTAAAAGTCAAAAGTGATTCTCTGATTATTTCACAATATACAAATATTTATGCTAACAAATTACCACATTTGAATTCATGATATTTTGAAGTAAAAAAGATAGAATAAAATTTTGGTAACCACATTATTTTTATTTCACATTAGTTCGTAATCTAGTTACTTTCTGTTTTATTTTCAATGATATTATTAAATTTACATATTAAATTTACAAAGACATCAATTAAAAAAAATTATATTATATTAAAAAAACGAAAATGTAACTTGAAACTCCCTGTAAATTAAAATAAATAAAATACTTACTCATATTTTAGATGTAGTTTTTTTTTGTATAATTATTTTTTATTACAACATAAATTGAATGTAGCATGGAAAAAATTAAGTATTACTTATTTATTTTCACATAACAAACAAAATCACACAAAATAATATTATATATATATATATATATATATATATATATATATATTAAAAATTATAATAGAGATGAAGGGGTTGATCGTGTCTTGTTTCAGCTAGTTATTAGGAAAATACTAAATTTTTAATTTAATTTATTTTATTTTAAAATAACAATTTTTTTAAACTAAAAAAATTTTATCGTGTCCATTTATATCTTGTTCTCTTACTGACCCATCTTGAAAACCTTATGCACACAAGTTATAGTTATATGGGCTTTGGATATTGGGCTTGAAAAGGTTGTTACTGTAAGTTCGAGTTCTATATAAACCAACCCCTATTCTCCTTCTAACATCAGCTGTTCAACCCTAAACCCTAATTTTGGCTTCTGCTTCTGCAACCCTCCGATTTTCAAGGTATCGTAATCTTTTATTGAATTAGATTCAAGTGTTTCTACTAGGTCTTCCCTCTTTGAATCTTTATTCCGAAGCTTGTGTTTTGACTTTTTTTTTTTTTTTGAATGAATGAATCTGTTTAGGGCTTATATGTTTCGATCTGCTAATGCAATTTAGTGTAATTATGTGTTTGCAGGAGGTTGTGAGAATTGTTGGTGAGTGATTGATATGGCTCCTACTAAGGGTGAGTCTTGCATTTTTATTTTTTATTTTCCATTTCTTCAATATTAATTACCGATATATCTATGTAGATTTTCATGATGTTTATATTTATATGATTGTTTTCTTTATGCACATCAGACTTTTGACTTAGATGGAAAAAAAGCTCACGGAAATACTTGTTTGTGCTAATGATCTAATTAACTCTTTTTTCCCCTTGAGCAGTGGTCAATGCTAAAAAGGCTGATCCCAAAGCTCAGGCCTTGAAAATGGCCAAGGCTGTAAAATCTGGTGGCCAAGTTTTTAAGAAGAAAACCAAAAAGATCAGGACATCTGTTACATTTCACAGGCCAAAGACATTGAAGAAGGACAGGAGCCCTAAGTATCCTCGCATTAGCGCTCCGCCCAGAAACAAGTTGGACCATTATCAGATACTTAAATTTCCTCTAACTACGGAATCTGCAATGAAGAAAATTGAGGATAATAATACACTGGTTTTTATCGTTGATCTCCGTGCTGACAAAAAGAAAATTAAAGATGCTGTCAAGAAGATGTATGACATTCAGGCCAAGAAAGTAAACACATTAATCAGGTAATGGGAATAAAAAAATGAGGATATCTTTGATCTGCTACTTTCTTTTTTTTTTCTTTAACCAATATATTTTTGTTTGCAGGCCAGACGGAACTAAGAAAGCCTATGTTAGGTTGACTCCAGATTATGATGCCTTGGATGTAGCCAATAAAATTGGTATTATCTAAGTTGTACTCTTGGTTATATAGCCTATTTTGAGTTGAGAACATTTTTTTGAAGTAGGTTTTTTATACTGGCATAATTATTTTCTCTGACCGATTCCCTGCTTTCTTAGTTAATGATTACTATTGTAGTATGTCGTTATATATCTCATATGAAAGCAGTTTTTACCTCAAAATTGTATTCCTTCTTAATCCACAAGGATTAATTGTGATTTTCTGCGTTACTTTTTGTACAAATGCAGAGTTTGTTTGTCTGTTCTTACAGGATTTAAAGTTAAATATTTAGTAGGTTTTGTCACAGAATTTGAATCACAACCATTGAAACGTTTCAATGGAATCCAATTTTGTATACCATCTGTATACCTAATTTTGTAATTATGGATGGGTAAGCTTTCACATATGACTCTTCATCTTCATTTTTATGAACTCCATCATTCTATAAATTTTTCTATGATTCATTATCTTCATCTACCACCACCTTCCAACAATCATTGCGTGGAAGTTTAAGTTTAGCTTGAAAAGCAGAGCTGAGGGATTTCTGACTCCAATGTTTCCAAGGTCTGATCACTCTCCTTTTCTTTATTCCTTACCGCAGATATCAATTTCTGTCCTTATACCAGCATATTGATTATTTCCTGTTATCTGTTGTCATGTTGGTTGGCGGTGGGTAATTTTAAAATTTGTTGACGAATCCATCATAGTTTTACTAATGTAGTTGAATATAGAAATATATTCTATTCTAATGGTTAGTCTTTGTAGACCTGTTGCCCCTGGATTAAATTTGGAAACAGCCCATTGGCATATTTTAGGTTATGCTCTTATATTGAGGAGCCTTTTTTTTATTTTGAATACAGACATAGTCAGGTGTCTGCCATTATTTGGTAGAGACTGTTACATGTCTGGGACATAATATACCGAGGGTGAGTCCAACAAATATGGGTTTTCTATGTTGTTGGATAACATGTCTTGGGAAGGTGTCCATCGTTGCCCATTAATACACTTTTGTTATTATTTGAGCTACATCTGGATTCTACATCACATTTTCTGCCCCACCTTTGTTCCTTTTAACGCAATCACTTCATACATAAAATTCGTTTTATTTACCGATTTTTTGTTTGTATTCAAGAAAGTTTAATAATTGAAGTTCCACTTACGGTGCCTGAATACCCATGTTAGTTTAATTATATAGTTTGTGTCATCTTTTACTTTGGATACCAGACATAGTCAGGTGTCTGCCGTTTTTTGAAATTTGGTAGAGACTGTTACATGTCTGGGACATAATATAATGAGAGTGAGTCCTTTAATATGGGTTTTCTATGTTGTTGGATAACATCTCTTTGTAAGGTGTCCATCGTTGCCCAATAATATACTTCGTTATTATTTGAGCTACATCTGGATTCCACATCACATTTTCTGCCTCTCACTCACCTGTGTTCCTTTCAACAAAATGTGTTACATTATTCCTGTTAGAGTATGTGATCATATTCAAACAAGTTTAATTGTTGCTAGTTCCTATTATGTCGCTTGAACTCCCGTGTTAGTTTTTTTTATTATTAAACAATTATTAGTGGAAAACAATTTATGACATTTTTATTAGAGGAATTCCAGACATAGTCAGGTGTCTGCCTTTTTTGGAATTTTGGTAGAGACCGTTACATGTCTGGCACAAAATATACAGAGGGTGAATCCAACAAATATGGGTTTTCTATGTTGTTGGATAACATCTCTTTGGGAGGTATCCATCGTTGCCCAGTAATATACTTTGTTATTATTTGAGCTACATCTGGATTCTACATTACAATTTCTGTCCTCACTAATCCATGTTTCTTTCAACGAAAGCATTATTCCTGCTGTTAGAATTTATGTTTGTCTTAATATTCAAACAAGTTTAATTATTGCAAGCTTCTGTTATTGCGTTTGAATACCATTTTTAGTTATTTTTTCTCTTTTTTGCTAAACAATTATTAGAGTAAAACAATTTATGTCATTTTTGTACTTTGAATACCAGACATAGTCAGGTGTCTGCCTTGTTTGGAAATTTGGTAGAGACTGTTACATGTGTGGCACATAATATACTGTGGGTGAATCCAACAAATATGGGTTTTCTATGTTGTTGGATAACATCTCTTGGGAAGGTGTCCATCGTTGCCCAGTAATATACTTTGTTATTATTTGAGCTACATCTGGATTCCACATCACAATATAGCACACTATGAATTATTTACTAATATTAAATGGTTTTCTTGGAGTTGGAAATTTGGCTATGTGGGGCTCGAAATATGAACATATGCAGTATTTTATTTTCTTGAAACACATCAGAATTCAGTTTTTTAAAAATCGAATTCTGAAATGGTTTTATTTGGTTTTAAATTTTTGTTTATTTTGTAAAAATTAAGGGAAAAACATAAGCCAAAAATGTTTATGTCAATTTGTAAAATAGAATTTTGAAAATGTATATTGATTTTGTTTTGAAATATTAATCAAAAGAAACGGGTGTACACGAAATACCAAGACATTAGAAATACCAAGACATTTGAAATAATGACCTGTGGGCTTGTTTTGGATATTAGAAATACCAAGACATTAACTGACCTTAAAATCAGTGCTTGAAAATTCCTTCCATGTGAATGGGTGTACACGAAAACATATGCTGAAAATCATTCATGAAATTGTTAAATAGCCTAAACCATTTTGGTCCACTATAACAAAAGGAATGACAGTCAACGACACATGGCATAATATAAGAAAAAGAAACAAATGACAGAAAAACATCTTTACCTAGAACTGAGCTACATTCGACTTATGGATTCAAAAGTCAAGAACAATTTTCTCTTCTTTTTTATCATTATCATTTTTTTTTATCTTCAAAATTAAGATCAAATTTTTAGGAAATAATATAATTTAGAATTAGTAGTATGATGTAAAGAAAACAATGAAAAACAATATAAATTAAATTATCAATATAAACAGTATTTTAACATTCAAATAGCTCAAAACATCATTTTATGGATGACATTAAATCCGTTAGTTATAAATTATCGTAATATAAGTATGAGTTGTCTATAACATGATAGTAAAATAATTATTTTATTGATGAGGTTAGATCTGTCAGTAATAAATTATTGTAATATAAATGAGTAGTCCTATAACATAATATCAAATTTTGCTCACTTCATTGCAATTTTCATGTTCTTCACGTGTTCCACTTAGCTAAATGTTTTTCAATTACAACTTACAACTTAAGTAGCATTTTCAAATCAATAATATTACAAATATTTGTTGTTTCGTAGTATTTTGCAAACATACTCGTCAATGTATGGCCACGACAACAAACAAATTCTACCGTTATCACATCCTTAATCTTAATTAGTATTATATAATTTACATACACTCATAGATGTTGGAATGAATAATAAATTAGAATATTCAGTTTTTGTTGACCAATATATTTTTGTGTTGAGTAAAGATATTTCCTCAAACCATAACAAACAATATTTCCACTACAGGTAAAGATAGTTTAATGTTAAATGGATGTTTTCGTTTTAAATAACGCTTTGTATAATTTTGAAATTTCCTTTGTGTAATTTTGAAATTTTTAGTTAACATGATTGACAAAATTAGCTATTTTATGTCTAATGCATACCACTAAAATAAATTTATAGAATTGTATATATTCTAAACGCATTTTATGTCTAATGCATACCACTAAATATGTATTTATACTGTTAATATAATTAATTACAATAATCCTAATTTTTAAGATTATGTAACAGTTAATTCTCTATAAACTTTTAACAGCGGATTATATTCTAATATTTTCTTTCAGGAGCATATAACCAATTACAAATGTACTCAAAGAGTTGTGAATGTACAGTCAACTGATTATTACCATTATAATTATGTTATTATGTATCTCATGAAAGAATTTTTCATCTCGAAATTCTATTGCTTTGTGGTCCACATGAGTATTAACTGTCATTTATTTATTCTACTATTTTTTGTGTTAAGTTTTGTTAATAAAAAAATATGTTTAAGCAATGTATTTTTGGAATCGAAGTTTTGAAATAAAATACAATAGAAATTTCGTTCCTATACTCGTATCCTTGAGAAACTTCCTTTGCTTCGTACAAACCAATTATTTCCTTGGTAACTTTCAAAATGAGTTTCTATAAGTTTGTGAAGAGGCAGAAAATGAGTACATCAATGTATCGTTGCTAGAAATTTCGGTGTATGCATTAGAATTACTTCTTGTACATGTATTTGGAGAAAGTTATCTTAAGCAAACAATGATTAAACTTGGGACTATAAAGCTCAAATAAACATTCTCGCTCAAGAGTTTAATATCTCTGATATGGTCGGAACAATAATCATCATTTTTCAAACATCGAAAATTTTGAATGACTCTATCACTGTGTGCAGCCTGTCTTTCATCTTTTCCCATCTTCTCTCGTTTGCTCCAGTTGTCAAGGTGTAAAATTTACCTGTAATTCACAATTAAAACATAAGTAAAAACACGGGTTTTTTACTAAGTTTTTTAGTATTTTATTAATCTAAAACCAAATGTTTGATTTTTTTTTTATAATGGAATTAAAATATTCAAAAGGGTCAAACCATACCATTGCCAATGGACACTGTGCTGAGAGCATGACGAGTATAGTTTGGAGCCTTAGCGATGAACTCAAACTGATAGTACTTTTTTCCTTCAACATCTTGCTGAAGCATTAGACATGTGAATAAAAGAACAAAATCAACAGATTAAATGCAGAGTCTAATCAAACATAAAAAGATAATGATTACAAACAAGGAAAAGAGATTTAATGTAAGACATCAAACCTCTTTTGCTTCTACAATCTTGGTTTTCTGGTTTGAAGGGGCCAAAACCTTTTTTATCAGAGTTTCAGCAACCTCTTGAGGGGACCCAAATTCTGTAATATCCTGTTTCCCAGTTGCTATCACATTTACACTCACACTCTCCAGTGGTTCAATGACATCTTTGAACACCTTATCTTGACCTTCAATTACTACTTCCTGCTCACTCCCCATGATAAAAAAGAGATGAAAAAGGTAACCTTAGCTTCCCTTTTAGCTTTGTATCAATACATAAACTTGATATAAAGTCACACTGATGCAGAGTGCAGACAGTGTTTAAACAATGCTCACCTGCCACCCAAAAGGGTAGAGAAATGAATATCCATCTTTCTTGTCCAAAACAGACAAAAATCCTTTCTTGTTTTCTGCAGCAACTGAGCCATATCAATGGCATATCCTCAGGGTGTCAGGCATCAATATTTAGGAAAGTCACAAGTGTCATAAACAGCATTTGTACCTTCCTGGTCAGGCACAATTCAGTAACATGGAAAACTTAACTGTTTAAAATGCAATCTTACAAGAGTTTGAGTGTTGGTTCATCAGAAAAACTAATGGGGCAGTAGTTCCAATGGCAATCACTTGGCGCCTTCCTTGTGTATCTGCCAAGGTAAGGCAAAGGATTAATAAAGAAACAAAAAATTGATATAGTGCCAGTTAATGATAGCAGTTTCAGTGTCAGATAAGAGTGTTGTTATATCCTCCTTCAAGTCTTCATAAAAAACAAAGTAAGAGGAAAAGAAAAACAATATGTACTACCATATGCATTTATTGTCTTATAAACATGAAAAAATTCAATATGTACTACCATACAAAGTAAGAGGATGTTGTAGGAGGATCTAGAATTGCTTTCACATAATCCTCTAAGTTGTTTACAACAGTTACATGGATTTGAAATCAAAACTGTTCAGTTTTCGGGGAAAATAATAAGTACAAATTTTCTACTTGTTTTTTTTTTGTGGTGTCCTCTGCTTAACATTAAAACACAGTATTTTCAAAATCGTTTTAATATATTTTAAAATATCAAAATCAGTGTCCAACCATATAGTTTGAAGATATAACAGAGGAACAACATAGAAAAGCCTAGCAGAATCCAAATTCAAAAATAACATGTAATTAATTAATTAGTATTAGGACTTTTTGCGCCTCATGAAACCCCAGCTACAAGCTGCTTACTATTTTCACTCATCAGTCTCAAGCATGCTTTGTTATGGTTAATAGCCAAAACAAGCTTTTAAGGAAAGAGAACCAAGTGCTTAAAATCCTTCTCCTCGGTCAGGACCTTCCGTAGGTAGTTCTTCCTAATTAAGAAACACTCAATCACTTGTGAAATCTCACCCTTAAAAAAGCTAGCTATGAAGTGGAGAACGATACACTTGAAGAACTACTAAGTATCTCAAATGATATCAGATCATAATACCCAAATACCAATCAAATTCATATACGGTTTACATTGTACTACTTGTGAGGGTTAATGTCTGATTTAGACAACAAGATTAACATTACACTGTGCATCTCCATGAGAAGCAAATTACCTACATTGATATACAGAAGCACGTTGGAAAATACCTATTCTTCCTTGGAGAATTTTGAAGCATCAAAGACAGGCAAGAAATCCTAAAATGCCAAACAAGCATACATACAGCACACAAATTCTTCTAAGCAAAATCACTGAGACACACTCCAATGTAAAAATACCTTCTCATATTCTTATAGCAAGACAATGGGAGCTGTGAATTGACCTTGAGCAGACCCAAAAGAAAAAAGAACGAACCTTGTGAAGTTAAAGAAGCAGAGGGTTCTTGGGAAGCTTTGACAGTGAAGGAAACGGTATCTCTTCGAGGAGAACGAGAAGTGGGAAGCTTCTGTGACAGACCCACATTTGAGAAGATCGAAAGGAATTAAATTTAGGAAGTGAAAGCATGAGTGTGATTTTGTATTACCTGAGGAAAAGAGTTGTGAAGAAGGGTTCGATGAATCGTTGGGGAGTTCTGCAGGAACGTCATTGTTGTTGTGTGAGAAACTGCAGAGAAAATGAAACAAGAACAAGTGACTTGTGTTTGTTGTTGTGTTCTATGTGGTGGAAAACTCGCTTTTTCGGACTTTCACTTATCCATAACAATCTTCTCCCTCCTTACTATTTGCCCTCAGTCACATCTTCCATAAATATAAATAAATAAAAATATATATATATATATATATATATATATATATATATATATATATATATATATTACATACAAAAAATAACATCAATATTTTTTAGTAGTCAAATCTCTTAATTTGGACAATTAAACTAAAATAACTATTTTTTAAATTGACACACTAAATATCTACTCTAAAATAAGAAAAAAGTTAAATATGTTATGTTCCCGTGATTTTAATTAAAAATTTAAATTAGTTATTTTTCGAAATTTTGATTCAATTTAAAAGATATGCAAATTTAATTATTTTAATACTATTTTGTTAAATTTAGTTGACATTTCAAACATATTTCATGATAGTATTTAAGTTGTTTATGTATTTTATATATTTTTATTTCAATGTTAACTCAAATACTATTATGAAGCATGTTTAAAATGTCAAATAAACTTAACAAAATTTGGTTAAACGAACTAAATTCATATATTTTTAATGTTGAAATTCTGGATTGAGTCAATGTTTCGAAAATAAACTAATTTCAATTTTCTTAAATGACTAAAATATATATATATATATATATATATATATATATATATATATATATATATATATATATATTAAAAGACAACAAAATGATAATTTAACATATATTTTAGTGAGTGGTTTACCTTCTTCGATGGAATTTGGAAGCTTCTTTATTTTTTTATTTAGAAATGTATGATTCCAATATATGCATAGTAAAATGGTTGTATCTAACTTCTAATTCCAAATGTATCAATTGACCCAATAATGGTATGCATGGTCAAATTATGTACACTTTTTCTTTTGAATTCTCGTTCCTACCTTTGTGCATCACCATAAGACATTCCATTAAAATATTCTCTCATAACACGTAAATTTTGAATCTTATACAAATCATACAACATAAGAACAAAAAAAAAAAAGAAATACTTTTCTACTTAGAAACATCAACAATCAAATAAAACACTAATTAAACGAGTTTATTGATATAACCCTGTACTTTTACATTGTTCATTAATTTAATTACATGGACCTATATATTGTGATAGTGGGTAGCTTTTGTATTGGGAAATGATGAATGTGACATGAATACACCAAATATAAGTAGTAAAAAAAGATTAGTGGAAGTGTGAAGGAATAGAGTATGTTAAATTTGTTGAAGTGGTTCCATCATTCATGAGCATAGCCTTCCAAATTTCAGAAAACTCTAAGAAGAAAATGGGTGACATTTGTGAGTGTCTCATCTATGAATTGCCCTAATAATTAGTAACAAAAAAGTGAAGAGTGCTTCATATGTATATACTTTTGTTCATTATATAAGAATGTAGAAATTTCTATAATCATAATCTTTTCAATATATTTATTTGAAGGATGTAAGTTATATCAATATGGTCAATTAATAATTTACAACAATTTTCATATTTAACCCGACTAAATTTATAAAAAAAAACATGAATTTAATAACTATATAATGTTGCAAATATATGTGTGGTCTACATTATTTTAATATTTTAAATAATCTATTATTGATCTTGTAATTCATGATTATCTTTCTAATAAGTAAAATAAAGATTCACTATTTGCTCTTTTCTATTTTTTTTGTTTGTTTTTGCGAATTTAAATAGATTAAAAAAATTATGATTAAATATATTTTTGATCCCTTAAGTTTCAGTAAATTTTGAAATTAGTCTCTTTTCAAAATATTTGACCAATTTAGTCCTTTATCTTTAAAAATGTGTGAATTTAATTCTTTTAACCAAATTTTGTTAAATTTATCTGTTTTGAGCGCATTTCATGTTAGCATTTGAATTGTTTACTCCGTTTGACACATTTTCGCTTCAATGTTAATTCAAACATTATCATAAAATGCGTTTAAAATATCAAATAAACTTAATAAAATTTGATAAGAATGACTAAATCTTCGCATTTCTAGAAGATGAAGAACTAAATTGATATAAAATTAATAAAAAAGACAAATTTTAAAATTCACTATAAAAATTTTAAAATTCACTATAAAAACTTGAAGGAAAAAAATATATTTAAACTAAAAAATATATTTAACCCAAAAAAAATTAATATACCATTAGTAATAATGATGAGCAAGTTTTTCAACTTGGTTAATTAATAATAAACTGTCAACTTAACTGCTTAAAATCATTAAAAAAAGACGTTAATAATGAATTTAAAGTTAAAACATATAAATTAAATATGTCCGCGCTCCTTCATTGGGCACACCAGCACTGACACGTGTCAATTCTAACGACTCTCACTAGAGGATCGTAACGTAATTTCACAAAAACAAAAACACGATGCATCATTATAGAGTGTGACTTTACGAAAACACCCTTCACCGTTCTTCCAGGTTTGCATGCATGCCTTTGTCGCCACAGCGCACTCTCACTGTATTTCTGTCCCTAAAAAGCATAAACCCATAAACAAAAAAATAAATAATTAAGCTTATGTTAATAAATCGTCATAAAATAGGAAAATACGTTAAAGCACATCGACGCCGGCGTTTGACCGTTAAACCTATCCAAACTGAAATAACTCTCTCAAACTCGGAGAAGAAGAAAACGGGAGAGGGTTCACGAATTTCGCGTGCTGCTTCGGCCGACGTTTGTTTCTCCTCTTCGAACTCCGTTTCCGCCCTGAGGGGCCGTAAAAAGAGACGGCGACGGCGGTGCCGGCGAAGGCCAGGAGGACGTCGTTCGCCGGAAGAGGAAAATAACGGGACGCGGATATAACCCAGGGGTTTTCAATTTTTTAGTGGATCTGCTAAATTCAGAGTTTTCGTTCGTAGAGTGTTTTCGTTGAGAGAGTGTGCGAGAAGAGATGATGATATCAAGGGGATTGTTCGGTTGGTCCCCGCCGCACGTGCAACCGCTCACGCCGGTTTCGGAGGTCTCGGAGCCGCCGGAGTCGCCGTCGCCGTACCTGGACCCCGGCGCCGAGACTTCTGCCTCGCAGCAGGTGGAGGTGGAGGAGGAAATGGAGGAGCCGGAGGAGATCGAACCGCCGCCCGGGGCGGTTCCTTTTTCGCAGCTCTTCGCATGCGCCGACCGCTTCGATTGGTTCCTCATGACCGTCGGCTCCCTTGCCGCTGCGGCTCATGGCACCGCGCTCGTCGTTTACTTGCACTATTTCGCGAAGATCATCCACGTGCTGCGGATGGATTCTGAGCTCGGCACGTCACACGAGCAGTTTAACAGGTTCACCGAGGTTAGATTGTGATTTTCGTGCGCAAACCCTACCTTTCTCCTTTTATGTTTTTTGCCCCTTTGTTTAAGGCTCAGGCAATGTTTTGCTGTTGAGATGTAGTTGAAAGCTTTATTTATCGAATTTACTGACTAGCTTTGTTACAATTAGACTTGGCTGGGTTGGTGATGATCGGTAATATAAGACTTAGTTTTATGTCCTGATCGTTCGATTTGGTTCACTTGGCTAGTTGGTGACTTGCGAAGTTATTGTTAGGGTTTAAGCTATGCATATCAAAATGTGTCTTCTTTTTGGTTGTTCGTTTAATCTTGTTATCTTCGGTTTGATGTCTAGAACTAAATTGGTCAATAGGTGGTAACTTCCGCGGGTAGAAAATTGGAGAGTTTCTCTAATCACGTTCTCTGAATCAATTGGCCCCTGCTGCTAATTGATTGGACTATGAAGAGTTCAAGAAAAATGTTTAGTTATGATGATTTTGTCATGTGGCGTTGTCTGGTTTTGAAAACTCATTACTTTCGCGGGCCGATCATTGCACTTTCGGTTTCATAATTGCTTCTCTTGTATTGGTGCAATGTTGTGTAGACCTGTTCTTGTCGTATAAAATGATAAAGGTAGATTGTAGATTGCGCTAGTTATTTTGTTGTATCAGCTCTGTCCATAACAGTTTGTCATAAATAATTTCATTACTTTAGCAACTTGTAGTTGGTTCAACTCAATGGTTGATACAAGAGTGAGTCTCTCTTGGGTACTTGAGTCACGGAGCTAGGTATTTAAACCGTGTATGCGACTGAGCTTTTGGAAGTGGGTTCTCTTCTCTATTCCGTACTAAAACTAATTGCTTGGAATGCATTGCAAGCTTACAACGTTTCTGATCTCTAAAACTATGGTGTATTGAAGTTCGGGAAAACTAAATTTCATAGAGGATATGTTGAAAGACCCACAATTCTCAGAAAATAGGAAGAGATATTAATTTTCTGTCTGATTGCTGTGGAAATTAACTATGGTAAGAGGGCTTTGTAGTTGATATCTTTTGGGGAAAATTCAGACAGTCAATAATTTAGAATCTTGTTGGATTGTTTTGTGTTGTTGTCTGCCAATCAAAATAAATCTGGGTAGAGTATAAAATTAAAGAAAGCATGATCATGTACTGGAGAAGCCTAACCATCACACTTCACTCCTAGGGTTTTAATTCATTACGTGAGGGCACTCTTGGATGGAATTTTCTGCCGTAATTTATGAAGCTGATCATTTTATTGAGAAAGCATAAAATGTTATAACTTTTTAAATAGGCCCCTTGTACTATAACTCATCCTCCATAGGTAAAAGAATAAAGTATCCTTCAAGGCCCCTTGTACTATGTCAAAAAAATATCATAACAAGACCATATTTCTGCTAAATGACACAAGCCAATTCAACCCAAAATCATGAAATGAAAATTACAGCATCTCATTGGGCTGAAAATGTTTGAAGTTTCATTCCCAGATATGGTGGTTATAATCTTCTACACTTTACGTGTAATTTGTCTTTTGCCCAGTTTTTTTTTTTGTAAAGTAGGTTATAATTTTATTCCTCCTTGTCAAGAATATATAGTGAAAACAGGTAGGAAATATTAGGAAGAGGCTAATATACTGAACAAAAGTCGTTGTAGTTACCTTTTTTATTATCTGATTCAGATACATTATCTTTTAGCACC
>Ga0214542_1002002_pt1 | contig 42236 bp, 26 predicted proteins | sample CNSS1metaG_FD_160096 | JGI IMG/M metagenome (GOLD analysis project Ga0214542, IMG submission 160096) | Root nodule microbial communities from cowpea collected in UCLA plant growth center, Los Angeles, California, USA - CNSS1 | ecosystem: Host-associated > Plants > Roots > Nodule | place: USA... | reverse complement strand
ACCATAATACCTGTTACTCAGCTTGTATTACCATAACCCAATGTATTACAATATATACAATTATTTCTTACTTAGCTTGGTTTACCATAACCCAATTATCTTATTCCCGCCAGCTACTTCCCAAGCCTTAATCACTACCTCTTGTTGGCACCTATTCTCCTTATTTTAAAAGAGTCCAATCGTTTATCCTAATCCATCACCACCCACTTCCCTCGCAGTCCCCCAAACAAAGCAATTCACTGATCCTGTCCCAGACGTCGCCTGGCGGACAGCACGATGCCGCCAGGCGGTGTCACAGTACATGCGCCCTCCTGGTTTTCCCTGCTACTACTACGCGTTCCCCATTTTCTTGGTTTTACTCTCAATTCAATTTACCGTCCTACACTGATTCACTCGAATTCACCAAATTACCTAGTTCAATATTGTCTCCTTCCGTGTCATATCCACTGTTAGCATTACATTAATTTATTTCCATTCCTAAAACAAGAACCCCCAAATTCCAACCTTACTTGTTCATACGTGGCTTCCTAAAACACGCTTAAATACTAATATACAACACATAAAACACACGATAATAACCATAAACACTCCTTCAGGAGTCCAATAATCATTGTATCGATCAGAAACCAATAAAATTACGCAAGCAACGTCGCACCGCCTGGCAGATATTCATCATCGCCAGGCGATTCAAGCCCAAATCAAGAACAACCACCATATATGATGTGTCGCCTGGCGGTAGGGGTTGAACCGTCAGGCGGTTTCTGGAAAAATCCAGAAACCTCAATGGAACAGTGCAGAACGACGTCAAACAGAGGAAAAATCATGCAATCCTCATATAGCAGTATATAACTATTCAAAAACACGCAAAACATACAATAAACAACTCCCCTAACCTGATATCCTTGCCCTAATTTCGAATTGAAGAGATGTCCTTCAAGCAACTCTCTTCTCCTTTGGTCCTTCTGCAAAAATGGCTTTCACTCCTAATTTTTCTCTGTAGTTCTCGCCTATATAAAGGTACCTCTCTGCCCAGATGTTTTCCTCACAATTCCAGGTCCTTGTTCCTCTCAAATTCTTCTCTCCCTCCCAATTTAACTCTCTTAATTACTCCTTTAACCTACCAAAACGAAAACTAAATAAAATGGGTTGATGGTAATGTTAATTACCATTCAATTGTTGAATTCCTCTTGTCCCTCCAACCATCCTTGACTGCTAAGTTTACTAGGGTTCCTTTAACCCTTCAAATTCAAGACAAACCTAAAAATAGCCAAAAAAAAATAGAATTTCCTTTGGGTCCTCCAAGGTTTGAACCCACCCCCATGCACATACCAAACCAATACCAAACCATTCAACTAATTCTTATTTTATACTAATCAATATAATTCAATTATTATAAAACTCAACCACGCGTTTAATATACATAAAAATAATACCAATTTAATAACACACAAAAATAACATACATAAGACTTGAACCCAAGTCGTCTCACACAATTAAGTACTCTCAACCACTTGAGCTAATACTTTTCCACATCATAATACTCCGCATTTATTAACTTAAAGATTCTCTTTACCCACATTTATTAAATAATTATTTAATTACTATTTAATTTTTCCCAGATCTTACATATGTCATTAAATATTTATATGTGGATGGCGTGCAAATGACTCATATATGCAATAAAATAGTCTCTAGAACTAAGTTGTTTCTATAATCTAACTTTGAAATATAAGTTATATTACTTTGAAATATAAGTTATTTCTAGGTGAAGCCAATGTGATTTTAGAAGTTAGAATAATAAGGAACGTAGATAGTATATTACTCTCCCAAGAACAATATTATGAATGTTGAGATACACTTTCAAGACTTCTGAGATACCTAAGAGATTCAATGAATTATGTCATTGAATATAATGGATTTCCCATTGTACTAGAAGGGTAGAATGATGCTAACTAGAGCTATGATTAAGAAGAGACAAAATCCACTAGGTTATATATTCACCTTTAGAAGTAGTGTGATTATATGGTCGCATTCCTAATATGGTTTTTCTCTCTCTGGTGGCTTCACTGATCTCATATGATTCGCTTCCAATGAGAGTAGTGATGCTGCTGCAAATGTGGTGTAAATGAGAGTAGTGATGATGCTGCAAAGGTGGCGTATTCACGACCGTAGGTGGCACATTCATAATGGGAGATGCGGTTCGTGTTTGTCATGATGATATAGAAGAGTCGCGCTGCTTGCTATGGGGGTCCGCATCAACGTCTTTAGTGGTTTCTCGTTCCTGCATTCGGAGCTCGCGGTAGTGATGGCAGCGATTTGAGAGTTTGTCAGTGTTTGACATAAATGCGATCTAGTGGTGAGCTGCTTCGATGACAAATTTTTTGTTGCATTGGTTCCCGATCTGTTTACGTTCGCAGGTGAAAATTGCAGGTGCAGATTGCAGGTTCAAGTTTGTGGTGGTGTTGGACTCATGGTGCAGGTGTGCTCATGGGATCTCTCTCGGGCAATGGTGCTTTGCAAGCATCAATATGGTTAGAAGTTGTTGCGATGTTTCGTGGCAAGACTCATTCAAGGAGATGGTATCTTTCTTCGTCGCTACTACATCCTTTGGTGGTTCGTGGTGGAAAAAGGGGTTTGTTGGTATTTGCGTATGGAAGGCAAAAAGTTTGCCTTGAGGGGCCTGGTTTTGACACTATTTGGGGCAACTTGCGCAACCTGAACGGAGGAGGTTGACGTTGTTGTACTCGTGGTTGTGGCTGACTCATAAGGTTCTTTGGTTGGCCATTCTAGGTTGAGGCTGACATGGGTCGTTGGGCTTAGCATTGCTGAGGTGTTGGCCTACTTAGCCACTTTCTAGTTTGGGTTAGGATCCATCACATGAATGCTAGGTTATGTGATTATAATAAAGAAATGAATAAATAAAATAAAATAAAATTAATTAATTTTGTGAAACTGACATATGTAGGCATTTGAATTAAAATTAATTTTGATTTTGATATATAAATAAGAATTCAAATTTTGGTAATTTAACTTTTTTTACGAGCATATTGAATGAAGAAGTCGCCAAAGTGACCTCTCTTGAGGAGATAGTTCGTGAGAAATGTTAAATGTTTGTGTTTATGTATATCCATGCAATTATTAATGCCTAAAGGAAGATTAATATTTGGCCGGACTACATACACACTGTAACATCCCTACTGAAAATTACTTAATTAAAATAAATAAATCAGAATTAAAATTCAAACATCGTGATTTTATTATTCGCAAACGCGGGAAAAATTTAAAACATCGTTCAATGCACCACAATTCAATTAAAGCTAAAGTAATAATCTTAACAAAATTCCAAAATCTGACAAAATAATGAAAACTTAACAACATCTCTTGATCCACGTTTGCATCATTGCGTACAAACAACACACGCAGCCTAATACCTGCAGCATTATCGCCTGGCGCAGCCTAAGCGTCACCAGGCAAAACGTTTGTGTAGACTGCTTGGCGGGACCTCCCCGTTACCAGGCGCCAGGCTCCAGTTAGACCTTTTATTGTAGGGTCTATCGCCTGGCGGAGCACACCTTGCCGCCAGGCGCCACGCGGTGCAAGAACCTCCCTAATGGTCCTCTCGCTTGGAGACACTCCTATTACCGCCAAGCACCATACCAGAAACACACCTCTACTGGTTTTGTCACCTAAAACAGACCACAATTTCCTATGAAACGTCATCACACCTTCACCCTTTATTCTAAGATTGGTGTTTAACTCCAGATACAATGCTTCCTCGCACATACTTTCGTTCCTTAGCTTTATTACATCGAACCCAAGTCCTCTCACACAACCAAGTACTTTCAACCACTTGAGCTAGTACTTTTCCATATCATAACAATTTGCATTAAATGTTATAAAGGCTCCTACTACCCGCATTTATTAAATAATTATTTATTTAATTATTTAAATTTCTCGGGTCTTACGCACACTTGTGATGGTAAATATGTGATAATTATAAGGTTTTGTCTATCAATGATAAATCAATCCAGAGATGGGTTTGTTATTGGACATGTTTTATTATCAATGTTTGATCATTACAATAAGGTACCACTAGCAGTTAATACTATTGTCCAAAGACTTGATATTAATGGTGCATTAGGTGTCTTGAGATGGGTTAAATCATTATTTGAATTTATTTTTTCTTTTAGGATGTGAGCTTAATTATATTCTCTCGTACTAAATTCGGCTACAATTGCTTTTATATCTGCCAACCCAAACTCAGTTTTGGTTCTTAATGGAACAAGTTTTAAGAACTCAAATGAGAACATGTAAATTGTTCTTGGCTGCAATCTTAACCTTACACTAAGGATCGAGAAATTCATTCTTCTACGAATTCTAGTATCTCTAAAGAGAAAAAAGGTTATGAGAATGATCGCTCAAATTATGTGAGTCTTTCTTGCTCTTTTTGAGCTATTTGCTCTTGTTTATCTCTTTTCAACACCTCTAGCTTTTGCCATGTTCTTTCTTCCTTCCTTTTCAAAAATAGAATGTAGTTTTTCAGGTATTCATTAGTCATGGGACCTGCATTCCAATTAGGACATTGATGAGTTTAATTCCCATAGCCTTCATATTTGGAGCATCATAGAGCACTTGTCTTATCCCTTAGCAATGATTTTCCTGTCAAGATTGTGTTCCCTTCTCAGACTAGCAATTTTGCCATTTAGCTTTACAATTTTGGACACCAAAGCCTTGACATCCTTCACCAAGGTCAAACTCATTTGTAAGGCCTTCAAGAGGTGTAAATTTTCCTTTGTATTTTGCAAATTTGCAGCATTACATGTCACTCTCCTCGAATCATTATTCCACATGAATGTGGTGATGTATTTTATAGATTTTATTCATGTTTTATGCAATATGTTTTTTATGAAAATAAATTATGTACGAAATTTGGAATTAAAATGGATTAAAATTTCATTCAATAATAATTATTTTAAATGTTATTTAATATGTTAATTATTTTTAAAAATAAATTAAAAATAATAAATTAAGGTTTTAGTTATATAGATACATGTATAAGAAATATGATAAGTTTGTTCTTTTATTAATGTTGGTTCGATTTTATTAAATTTCCAACTTTTGTATTGTTTTAGTTTTTTTTTTTTTTGTATATTTTTTTATAGGTAAAATGTCAAGATTTTTTTGTCTTTTTTGTTCTCATGGTTAGATTTAAGATGGAAAATGACCAATTAAAAGGAAAATTCAGAAAAATGGACATTATTTTGAAAGAAAGAAGAAAGTATAAAAGTTCTTCTAACAATGGAAAATCATGATGAGGATGAACAATGACACCTTCAAAATTACAAAATTGTAATTTTTCTAGAGTTTCTAGAGTATGTGATGATATTGGACAAAATAAGAGGTTGTGCTTGATCTCACAACTCAAATAGTGTATGCAAACTAGATTTGTGCCTTCTTATTCATAAAAGGAAGTCATTTTGAAACTCCAATGACTTGAATAATGAGATAGATGTGTGAATGTTCACTATAGATGAAACTTGATATTAAAGAAGATAAAGATGATAAAATGGCTAGGTTCATGAGTAGATTCAATAGAGATATTCAGGATATAGCTGAATTATATGTATGACTATTTTTTTTTCTTGAAATTTTGGTTCATCAAACTATTAGAGTTGAAATACAACTTAAGAGAAAATATATGTAAAAGAGAAGTACTCATAAGAGTAACTATTATAACTTAACTTGGAAGGGCAAGAGTAGAAATGAATATGGTAAAAATCCTTCAAAGATATCTAAGGAGATTTCTCATTGTAGTTCAAGGGTCAAAAAGTCTTACATGCCTACCACTTTTACTTCGTAAAAATAAATTTCATTAAATGTTTTAAAATGTTTAGAGTATAAACACATTATATACATTTAAATCACCCTCTTTGTCTCCTTTTCCAAGCAATAATGAATACAAAGTTTCTTGTGAGAGTGAATTTTTAATAATTAGGTGAATGCTTGGACAAGTGTATAGGGTTTTGATGAGTCATAAAGAGAAAATAATTTTCATACATGATATCTAATTAATGACAAATGGTGCTTAGTCATATGGAAGAAGTTGCTTTAGTGTGACTAGCACAAGAGTGACAAAGAACATTTTATGAACAAGTGTGATGAAATTATCGTGAATATGTTTGTCTTCATCAAATTTTCTATAAAAAAAGTATAAAGATGAATTTTTGTGATATCGTGTCTATGGAAGCCAATAGTATTTTACTTGGTAGCCTATTACAATTGATAGGAAAGTATTATATGATAGCATAATCAACAATTTTTCTTTTGAGCACAAAAGCACAAGGTTACATGGAAACCTTTTTATCACCTAGAGAAGTTAACAAGGAACAAACCAAAATGAAAAAAAATAAAAAAGATGTGAAAACTATAGAGAAAAAAAAAAGATTTGAAAGATCAAGCATGCAAGTGGAAGAGGCTAAGTATTTGAAAAAACATTGGAAAGTACGACATGGAATTCTATGTCTTCCCAAATTCCAACTTTTGCTAGGATAGAAGAAGATACTAGAGATGTTTCAAATAAAAAGAGTATTATTTTTAATTTTTATGGTTTCTTTTATATATACCAAAGACTATTTTTATCTTTGTTGTTATAACGAGTATGTGCTTAACACAACTATTATCTTATTGAAAGTAATTTTTTTAAAAAAAAATGGAAAAATGGAAAAATTCCTCTTTAAAACATGACATTGCTTTTGTTTCGAGAAAATTTGAAGAAAGAATTAAAAATATAAATATTGTTTAGTAGAGTATTTTGAAATATACTATGTACTAAAAGTAACCATTTAACATTAATTTCAATATACTAATTGGATTGTTCATCTTTTATAGATTTTTTAACAAACATCGAAAGTCAACTTCTCTTAAAAAAAAGAGAGATGATATCAAGATGAATGAGAATAATCTTGATAGTTTTAACAAATAATTTAAAAAAAGTGATTCTTTGAAGTTTTAGAATAAAATTTACTTTTATTTTGAAATTAAAATTCATATTCATGGTATTTTCTTTCATTTATAATTTTAGGAGTAAAAATTAATTCTAGCTTAGGTCGTAATTATGTCTATCGCCTAAAAGGAACTATGGTGCAGACAGACAAATGAATGCCAGCAAACAAGGAACCATTGGCAATATTTCAAGCCCAATAGGCAAGGTCAAAGTGAATCATGCATGGAGAGTGTGAGCCAATTATGGAAAACATGAAGATTATCTTTATCAAGAAGCTTTTATAAGTTGAATTATCCCTTTTATTTTTCTTCATATAATTCAGCCAACGCATGCTAAGCTATGAAATAGTATTCATTTTACAATAATTAGCATTTCAATTTTTGACGATGATTTGTCCTATAAATATCTATGACTAGTTCTTGTAAAATAACTTTTGAAGATATTGAATTAGTGAATCATTCTTGCCACCCTTGAATCCCTTAAGAATCTTAGAGACTTGTTTTGGTTCTTAAGAGTCAAAAGTGATTCAACACTTAAAATTTATCTTAGAGAAGCATGAAAGTCAATGTTACTTCAACAAGTAATGCACCTTTCTTCACTCCATCCTAAATCTTTACTCTTTTTTTTTTTCGTTTCTTTAACTATCCATCCACATAATGTCTTTTTATTCTTGTTTTGCTTTATGTGTTTTTACTATAATCTTACTATTATATCAAATATGTCTCCTTGTAGGTCTGCAGTGACAAGTGAGAATTTCAACACATATATGACTACAAATATAGAACTTCAAATAAATTAAAGGGACTGAGAAAGAAATAAATAGTTTAACTTTTAAAATAATTTTATAGATGTACTAGATACTTATTCATAAAAACTTATTAATTGATGGGTTACATAATTTTTATTAATGGAATCATAGACAAATGAAAAATTTCAATGACTTTTAACAAAGTATGCACAGTCAGAACTAAGTGTTCATTATGGTCCAATGTACGGACATAATTTGTTGTACAAGTAGAGATACACTATGACATTAATTTTTTGTGTACATATACAGAGATACAATTTTATGTACAGAGCGAGGAAAGAATGGTTAGGGGACCTAAAATATGTATTTACAGAAAGTCCCATTGCCAATAGACCTTCTCTACAATCCCTCCACCACTTTTAACAGCGAGGTGAAGCGTCTCAGAAGCTGGAGGAACCCCCCACAATAATGGCACTGCAACAGTCATGGTTAGCTTCTCATGTAAATCACCTTTGCTTGCCTTCTCTGCAGCAATAACCTGCCATGTAAAATGGGTTCTAACGTTCTGAGAAATTCTATTGAAACTATATCAGATGAAAACATCTGGATATTGTGACCATCAATGGAAAAGTTGCTTGGTAAATGCCTCCAGTATTACCAGAAATGAAATTGCCCATAAAATCCAGTTATCAATTAATATGTAAGTTGATACAACCAAACGAAAATGGCTGAATACAATTTTCAATGACAATTTTCTAACTGATAGAACCAGTTAATGATTGATACTGGCAGGATAATGGTCTTCCGATTCCGACTTCTACAATTTTCTAACTTGTACTTTTCAATTAAACAAGATAACAAGAATTGAAGCTTGATCGAAAAGAGTTGGTACAATTAAAGAGACAATATTGTAAGTAGAAATTTGATGGAAAACAGAAAACAACAATCAGTATGCACAGCCGTTGGCTTGCTTGTGTTGTGTACATGTGCAAAACTTATACTAATGTGACCCTGCAAATATCTAGGGTGCATTGGAGTAAAAAACTTCTTTAAGTGGCTATTTATCTTATAAAGTAGATTAAGTAGATTTAAGTTTAACTTAACCTTATCAAACATGTCTCCTCATATTGAGAAGTAGACATCTCAAATATAAAATTAAATATTGATAGCATCCAACACAATATTAGTCCAAGAAACCTTGTTAGGATATGTTTTTCATACTATCTTAGAAAGTAAATTTAGGCTTAATTTAACCTTACAAAACTTATTCATAAGGAGAGGTTTTACACTCATTAATATAATAATTTGGTCATATCTTTAACTGATGTGAGATCTACAACAATTTATCAAGTTCTTATCAAACAATAGTTTATGACATAAATTTAGCCCCAAAATTACTGAAAGAAGTTGAAAAGAATTTATTGTAATAAGTTTTACTAAGATGCTTACTGAATAAAGTTAAAAAAAGTTTATAGGAGTAATACGTTATTTTCATAGGCTCAAATAACTAAATAAGTTCCACTAACCTCTTCCAAATACCTCCATAGAGTTAAATTAAATGGTGCAGAAAGTTGAGGGTTTTATATCCCTATTTTTTATCTATAGCATTATTCTTTAGAAATTATCCTCAGACCAGGTAGTCTCGTCAAATTTCAACAATGGTTTGCAATTTTGACGAAACTTTCTTCAACATATAATCAGAACCTGAACGCAATAGCTTTACTCAAAGAAAAAAGTATAGCATACCTCCCCACCATGCTCTAAAACAGTGTCTTCCACAACGTCACTAAGCATCTCAATGGAACGGCAGAAACCAAAAATACAAAGTTTTCTGCCCATATCAAGTCCCTGGAAAGAGGGCAATTCGTATGAGATAAGAGGGCACTTCATATATGAGATGGCAAAGGATGCTTTAAATTCTCGTATAGGAGTTTTAGTTAAAAGATCGAGGGCTCACATTAGTAGCAGCAATATCAAAGAGTGCACCCAGACAAAGACCTTGGTTGGGATCCATGTAATTACTTTCTTGAAACCGTTGGAACTTTTGTGTAGTTTTTGATTTCCCTTGCTTCTTCTGTGAAGTATAACAATATATTAGCCAATTTAAAAGAAGATAGCATTGAGATGTACTGTAAACAAGCATGGGTCAAAGATGAGAAAGGTTCAAGAAAATGCATATTGTGTCTGTGCTGTCTTGGGCTAAAAAGCTGATTCAATGGCCTAGTATTCGATATGAAACACCAAGATACCTTTTAGCATGAGAAGTAAAAGGGCAACGAGCCTAATCGTGTAACAAAATGTAGTATACTAAAATTACCAAATGAAAATCTTATAAACATGACAAGAAGCAAGTTGGACTTCAACCTATAACCGCCTTAGCTTTTAAGGTAGTTGATTTCTTGAAATAGTTTCAAAGCCTATTCAATAATGCAGTCCTTCCCCTCTTCTTATTGGATTAAACGTTCAACATGAGTTTTAGGTGGACACTGCTTTGTTTGGTCCAACTTCAACCCCAAAGAGCGTTTGCGTGAATTCTTGAAAATGTGTTAAAGTTATCACTCATCAATAAAAATCACTGTTAGGATTTTCTCAACATAAATCAAGAAATCAAGATTTTGGAGCCAAATGGATGTGGTGGACTAAACATAACCAACAGCACATTCAAGTTTCCCTCTAAGTTCTAATTGTTAAATTGTAAACAGAAAAGAATGAAATTTTACAAATCATACATCAGAAGAGCTGACACGGCGAGGAACCATGGAGCCACCGATCTGGATCAGTCCATCAGGAGTGAACAATGTAATTCTCTCCTCAGGAACCCATTGAATTTCTGAGAAGTCGCAAACATAAAGGATAACAACTCATCAACTAATTACTACATATACAACTCAAAGCAGGAAGCTTGAATCATTTCTGAACCTGATATTCATCATCTCACCTAGATGCTTTAAAATGCAAACATTGGGATAAAATCACAAGTGAAATGAATCAACACTCACAAAAATCTCTAACTATAAACGTTCAAGAAAAGGCCTTAACTTTTTTTCTTTGACTTATAGAAGACCGAATAAATTCCAATTGCCATACTTCAAGTGAAAACATTGAAAAATGAACCTCATATTCTGAAATTCAGAATCAGCGATGTTGAAGGAAAAGCGTACCGTTAACGGAATCGGACCAGGGGAAAAAGGCGAAGGAATCGTCGCCGGAGAAGTTACCGCCGGGGGAGGCTTTGGGAGCGAAATGGAGAAGGCGAGGATGAGGAACGGAAGGAGAAGGAGAAAAAGGGAAGGAGTTGTTGAAGGTCTTGGGAGGAGAACGGAACGGAACGAAAGAGAATCTGAACGTGGAGAAGCATAGTGCAGAGGTTTCTGCCATTGGAACGGAACGGAGTGAAACACACGCCACGTTAAAGAATGCTACAACGGTTCGGTGATTGATCAAAGCCGGTTTTGACTATTCAATTTATCGAACTCACCGCGCATGCGGACACACTTCTGGTTTCACGCTCAAAATGTTATTTATTTATTTATTCATTTTTATTCCTTTTTTATTTATTTTTTTATGGCTGAGAATTTCACACGGATATCGCACACACACTTCTTTTTCTTTCTTTCTTTCTTTTTTTCTCTTTTGCGTTTATTATAAGAATTCCCTCCACCAGGGAAGAAAATGATTTTTTTTTTCAAAAATAAACTAGGACTAAAAAATATATCAAAATAGCATAATCCAAAGTTTATTTACGAAAAAAACTACTCTATTGTTTAGGAAAGAAAATTGCAAAACGTCTCCTATAAATGATTTTCGTTCAATATTTTTAATGTAACCTTTTAATTTAATAAGGCAATACATAATTAAAAATTATGAAAAATTATATTTAATGAATTAATATTTCATAATATAAAATACATAAGTGCTATTAAACATTATATTCCACTACTTTTATGATTTAAAATAGACGTATAAAGTTTAAAAATAGAAACTATTTTTAATATTTGAAAATAGTTTAGATTTATGAATATTATTAAAAATATATAAAAAATACAATGAATCATAATAATAATTTAGAAATAGTTAAAATATTTCAATATAAAGTAATAGAGAAATTTAAACACATGGAAATTTATAATTAATTACTGTTAATATTCGATTGAAAACTGTTCATACTATTAAAGATATTATAAATTATAAGTAATAATAAGTAATATTTATTTTAACATTATACTTACATTATTAATAACAATGAATGATCTAAATTTATCTTAACTATTAAAAATTACTACTTCAATAATTTATATAGACTATTCAATTTTTTATTACTAAATATAATTGTGTAATTCATAATTAGTTTAATTTTAATTTATATTCACATATATTGTAAATAATTAAATTAATCATTAATATTAAAAGATAGGTATAATTTAATTGACCATTTTCTATCTTTTATTTTATTTTGTTTTAGTCATGCTTACTTCTTATCCATGTTGCATTTTTATTATTTACTACGAAGAACTAGATATTTGAAAGATATTTGAAGATCAATTCACAAAATCAAGATTAAAGAAATTAAATTAACTTTTTATTTATACTCATATTTTTTGTTTTGATTTTGTTTTTTTCTTCTTTAAGTTTGGTTTTCTCTTCATGATATCAATTTGTGTTTGTGAAATTAAAATTCAAGTTAGAAGTTGATTGAAGCTTGATTTAATAATAAAATAAAAACTAAATTGAATGAAAAGTATATCTGTAACATTAGAATAAGAAAAAATATGAAATCTCATTTATAATAATTCATTTTCTCAAATGCGGAAAAATTTACAACATTTATTATACTACAATAAATCAAAATCCACAAACTATAATTGTTGATTATAAATTCCAAGTCTGGTAAGATAAATGTTTCAAAACGTTTAAAATCCATAAAACAAGAAAACATCTTAAAGGCTTTTTTCCAAGCTAGCCCTTATATGAATCTATGTTTCACCAGCACCCCTACAACATCATCTGCTTCCGTGTAACACATTACACGATCATTGTCAAACACAAGTAGATAGTGTGAGCTCAACACAATAAAAGTGCATTACATAATATAATAAATAACCATACAATATTCCAATAGTTCTAATACTCCCAAGTCTCATCACATAGTATATTATTCTCTCATAACCAACCAGTTTCCTTTTCTACGCCCCAACACCTCCTGGGAAGAACAAGCAACAACCCTTACCTGTTCACCAAAACCCGGTAAGAGCATTACTTTCCTTAGGACTTACAAGCAACCACCCTTGCATGCTCACCAAAACCCGGCAAGAGCACAACCCTTACTTGTTCATCAAAACCTCGACTTCCAAATCTTCATATGGACGCCACTTGATTCTACACCCTTTAATGATTACATTGATCGATCCTTGCTGCCACGAGTATTTACTCGCCCCTCCGACTACAGGCTACCACCTAATAGTCCACACGCGGGAATAAATTTGCCACGGCCACGATCCGCGACACCAAGTGGAGTTCTCCAATACGAACCACAGTCCGTATTTGTCCCAAGACTACCAAACTCGTCGGATAACACCGAGAAGGGTAATCTTCCAGAACCCATCTGAACGAGCCACGATCTCGCACAATCCATTAGATTTCCAAAACCACCAGGCTACAACTTTGAGTGGCCACGTGTTACCCCAATACAAGTTGCACTCATAACTGGGCCCCCAACAAAGCATCGCATCAAGACCTCCATCCAAAGCTGTGAAGAATCCCTCACATAATCCATCACTACATTCAAAACCACCTAACATAACATCCACATCGCTAGGTTAACTCGCGTTTTAGACCACCTGGCAGAACACTTGGCGTCATTGGGTGCCAACCCACTGGATTTTGGTCTAAGCCCAGTTCTACAACACACTGCCTGGCGAAACCACTTCTTGGGTTTTACTCTAGAGTTCACTTTGTGGCCTATCTCCTGGTGGTTTACACCGTTTCACCATATGCCACACCAGTAACTGATAATTTACTGGTATTTGACACTCTAGAATAGGTTCCAATGAACCTATTTACACAAAACACTCAGTTCACACAAAACATGCATCCATGACAAGTAAATACACTTTCATATCATTAAGTTGAACTCAACTACACAATATCATATGTCATACATCAAACACAACCATATTCTTGCTTTTATACATCCCGGAGAATCACAATAAATCCACATAAAACCATTAAAACAAAGTGTTATACCCAACACAAAATCCTAGACAACCAAACAATACAAAGTAGGAAGAACATAACCATTACCCTAAAAATATCGCACGGACAATAAAATAGTAATAATGATAATCATAAAAAAACAACAATAACAATAATGATAATAATAATAATAATAAAGCGAAACAATAAAAATAAAAATAATAATAATGAAAATAATAATAAAATAAAATGAAACAATAATAATAAAACAATAATACTAATAAGATAAAATAATAATAATAAAATAATAATAATAAATAAAGCAAATAATAAATAATAATGATAATAAAATCATAGATAAAATAAAAAATGATAATAATAACAATAATAATAAAATAATAGTAAAATAAAATAAAATAATAATAATAATAAAGATAATTATAAAACAAAATAAAATAAAAATAAAAATAAAAATACTAATAAAAATAAAAATAAAAACAAAAATAATGTAAATAATAATAATAATAATTATTATTATAATAATAAACAAAATTTTAAAAATAAAAATAATAATGAAAATGAAAATAATAATAAAATGAAATGAAACTAATAATAAAACATTAATACTAAGAAAATACAATAATAATAATAATGAAATAAAGCAATTATAATAAAACAAAACAATGATAATAATAACAATAATAATAAAATAAAATAATAATACTAATAAAAATAATTTTAAAATAAAATAAAATGAAATTAATAATAATAATAAGAATAATACTAATAATAATAAAAGGAAAAATAATAAAATTAACTATAAAATTAATAATAATAATAATAATAATAATATAAATAATAATAATAAAACAAAATTATAAAAAATAAAAGTAATAACAATAAAAATAATAATAAAATAAAATCAAAATAATAATAAAAAAGTAATACTAATAAGATAAAACAATAATAATAAAATAATAATAATAATAATAATAAAATAAATCAATAATAATAAAATAATTATGATAATAAAATCATCATTAAAATGAAACAATGATAATAATAAAATAATAGTAAAATAAAATAATAATAATAATAATAATAGTAAATAATAATCATAATTGAGTCATATATAGAAGAAAAACTTTAAACATCACACCTAGACAGAAAGAAGAATCATATTAATCATAGCATTGATGAGTTCACAAAGACAACTCAATACAATGGAAACCACAAGTACACACATACTCTCTCTAAAACCACATACAACACATACAACAAACATCAAGAAGTTAAACCATACAAGAATTTGGTTCAGGAGAAGACTTTCATGCATCAATATATATATATATATATATATATATATATATATATATATATATATATATATATATATATATATATATATATATAAACGTAATTGCATATAATATCATTAAAACATGAAATGACAGCTCCCCTAACCATAATTGATCTCTCCTTTGATATCCACCCTTGGACACTCCTTCCAACCTTTTAATACTCTCTAAGTCCTCTTTTCAGGGTTCTAAAACTCCATTTTGGTAGCCACATGAAAATGCCTTCCCACGAGCACCACTCTCCTCCCTCTCATCCATTATTAGCCTTATTAATTATCCCTTAATTACCCAAAACGAAAATAACAATTAACACCATTAAGAGGTGAGAGTTCATTGCACTGTAACATATTATTCCATGCCTCTTTCGTTTCTCTGACGACTACTAGGGTTTCTAGGTTTTCCCTAACATTGTAGAACAAAAAATATAATAAAATACAAATAAGTCAAGACTAAATTGTGCTAGCCAAGGTTCAAACCAACCCTAACTCAATTACCAAACAATTGCACAAGCATTCAATCAATTCATATTTCATGATAATTTTTACACCTTTCGTGATAATTCTTACACCTTTAGGATTATATTATCACACACCATGGTCAAGCATATTATTAAAATAATAAAACAATTAAATTAATATACTAATGACATACATAAGGCTCAAACCCAAGTCCTCTCATAATAATCAAGTACTCTTAACTACTTGAACTACCATTACTCCTTGCCTTCTTTTTCCATATTAATTAAGTTAAGGATTCCTGCTCTCACATTTATTAAATAAATAAATATTTATTTATTTAATTTTCCCGGGTCTTACAATCTCCTACGCTATCCTACAATTAAGTTTCATATTATTTGTATTTTAAGGAGTTTCTTGAGAACAAATACTAAATCATTCATCATTTTAGGTGTCATAAGATTTCTTTTCAAGGAATGTATAGAAGAGTAGGTAAGAAGAAAAGCATAGTTGTCCAAGTAGCTTAAGAGCTATCTTTTGAAGTGTTGTTGCATGATCTCCATCAACAGTCCATTATGATTTTGCATCCATTTTACCTTTATCCCTTAAAGAGTCAACATTCCAAAATCTTCCCTTCCATATGAAAAGTTTGCAAACTCTATATTTACTTATCTCTTTACATCCACATCACATCTTAAAATATTTCTTCCTTTCATTACTAAGTTCCAAATCTTGATGTGGGGCAAATCTTTGTGAATCTTCATTTAACCATTCATGACTATAATATCCACAATATTAAAAATGATTAAATATGTTTTTGATCCCTTAACTTTCAATAAAAATTTGAATTATTCCCTCTTTGAAACTATGGACTAGTTTAGTTCTTCATCTTAAAAAATGAGTGGATTTAGTCCTTTTTAACCAAATTTTGTGAAGTTTACTTGATGTTTGAAATGCATTTCTCAGCTAACATTGAAGCGAAAATGTATTAAACGGTGTAAACAACTCAAATGTTATCTTGAAACGCGTCTGAAATGTCAAATAAACATAACAAAATTTTGTTAAAAGAAATAAATCCACGTATTTCTAAAGTTGGGAGGCTAAATTGGGCCAAAATTTTGAAGAAAGACTAATTCCAATTTTCACTCAAAGTTAAGGGACCAAAAACATATTTAATCCTATTAAAAATACATATACATAAAATAATATAATATTATAAATTTATGGTATTGTAAATAAAATGTATACAATAAAATGTAATCATAAAATAATTTAAAATATAATGTATTACCTTAAATTTAAAGAATGAGAATGTAACTTTTAGTCCAACAATCAATTAATACTGAGTTTATTACCTAAAAAAAAGATTAATGTTCAACTTTTTTCTTTCTTTCATATTGGTATATGATCTTTCTCACATCTTAAATAATTGAATCTCACATTTCATATACTAAGTGAATAGTAATTGTTGGGTTAGGCTCTCAACTATCTGTCTAAAAAGTCCAAACTAGTCAAGCTCGTTTTCCATCACTATTTAATGGTAAGTGGAGAGGGTTCCTCTAGCTCAGAAGAGAGAGGTTTATTTTTCTCAACCTTTGGAAGAGAGAAAAGAGAGAGAAAATTTGTTGGCTGAGTTCTTCATTTGACCAATGGAGGTATGAGATTAGAGAAATCAATCTCACATTGTTGCTCTATTTGGGTTTATTCTCCTTTGTTCTTCATATTTGAGAACATTATTGCTTTGATGTATTGGTTGGTTATAGGTGCTTGTTTGCGCTTTTGATTGGACTCTCTTGTACCTATATTTGATATTAATGGAACTTGATTTACTAGCTTGTGCTTGTGGGTTTTAATTTCTCACATTGAAAGGGTTTTCTCACATTAAATATATTGGTGTTGTCTTTTGTGATTATTGTTGTCATTTTATTTTGTTGTTTTTCCTCAAAGATTCTTGCAAGTTTGGGGAAATTATTTCCATTGCATACTTTGATATTTTTAGTTCTAGTTATTGTCCCCCCTCCCCATCAAAGTGGCATCAGAGCTCTTTGATATTTACCTTTTTGAATGATGAAGACAAATACAAAGATGGTTTCTTTAAATGGTACAAATTATCATTTATGTAAGGGTAAGATGAAAGTCTTATTGTTTGTGAAGAAATTGCATCTTCCCCTTTTTGCTACACAAAAAGTCAGATTCTATGTCTAATGAAGAATGAGACTTTGAGTACCAACAAGTGTGTGGTTTTATTCGACATATGTAGAAGACAATGTTTATAATCACATTACTAATAGGACAATGATAAAACTTTGTGAGAGAAGATTGAGTCTTTGTACGCTTCTAAGTCAGGCAATAATAAATTATATTTTTTGAATTGTTTGATGAATTTGAGGTATAGGTTACTATATACTCTACCATAGTCTTAGGAGATGTTTTGGGTTTCAATTACAAACTTAGCCCTTAATGGAATTGTTTCTTTCCAGATTGTAAAGAGTAATGCTCTTAATGAAGACATGAAAAAGAAGACACATGGTTTTTTTATCTTAGTGTGAGGTGTTTGTCACAAAAATAGGGGTAGAAGTCAGAAAAATTAACCGAAGGATGGTAGAGAGAAGAGCAGAAGTAAGTCCAAGTCAAGATATAAGAATGTGGAGTGTTGTTATTGTAATAAAATAGGGCACCTTCAAAAATATTGTTTTAAGAGGAGAAAGGAGAATAAAGAGGAAAATGGCAAGCAAAAAGAGAATGATCATGATGATTATGATCGTGTTACTACTACAACCATAGGTGGTGATCTTGTTCTTCTTCATGAATTTGAGTATGTTAATCTTGCATGTAATGAGATCATATGGATTATTGATAGTGATGTTACACCGAGCAAGGAGTTCTTCACATCTTGCACTTCTGGTGACTTTGGAATGTTAAAGATGGGTAATGATGGAGTTTCAAAGGTTGGTGATGTTCGCTTGCAAACCAATAAGGGAGTGTAATTATTACTCAGAGGAGTCAAACACGCTTCAAATGTTCATTTTAATTTGATCTCTGTGCATTTGCTTGATGATAGTGGTTATGACAATCACTTTGGTTTTGGTAAATGGAAACCCACTAAAGGTAACTTGGCTATGACCATAGGGGAGAAAAATTATAAATTGTATTGGACTAAATCTTTGGTTGCTAAAGACAATGTGAATGATATCTATATGGACACATCTTTGTGGCACCGAAATCTTGGGCACATAAGTGAGGAAAGGCTTAATTACTTAGCCAAAAAAGATGTACTTTTGGGACTGAAGAGCGCAAAGTTTGAGAAATGTTCACATTGTATGGTTAGCAAACAAACCAGAGTATCCTTTAAGAAGCAACATCCCTCAAGGAAGTCAAAGTTGCTAGAATTGGTGCATTCAAATGTGTATGGACCATTAAAGGTAAATTCATTTAGTGATGCACTTTACTTTGTTACTTTATTTGATGATTGTTCTAGGAATTTATGGGTCTACGCACTTCAGCGAAAATATCAAGTACTTGAAAAGTTCAAGGAATTTCATGCTTTGGTTGAGAGGTAATTAAGCAAGAAGCTGAAACGTATTCGTATTGATAATGGTGGTGAGTATCGTGAACCTTTTGATGTTTATTGCAAACAATAAGGTATCAGATATGATAAGACTCCTCTTAAAACTCCTTAGTTGATTGGTTTAACAAAGAGGATGAATAAGAGTTTTGTTGAAAGAGTTAAATGTATGCTTTATGAAGCAAAGTTGCATGAGCATTTTTAGGAGAGGCATTGCTTGCAACTATATATGTTATTAATCTTAGTCTTGTAGTTGCTTTGGATACCACGATGTCAAATAAAATTTGGTTTGGCAAGAATGTTAGCTATAATCATTAGTGTGTCTTTGGTTGTAAGGCATTTATTTATGTTTCAAAGGATGGAATTCACACAAACGCTCTTTGGCATAAAGTTCTTCATTTTGACCATTGAGATCATTAATTGGAGGTCTAAGGTTAGAAAACCCAATTTCGCATTGTTGCTCTATTTTGGGATTCTCTTTCTTTGTTCTTCATATTTTATAGCATTATTGCTTTGATGTATTGGATGGTTATAGGTGTAAGTTTAAAATGGTGATTTAAGCCAAGAAGGGGGGCTGAATTGACTGTTTAAAACTTTTTTGAAAGCTTAAAACCCCTTTTAATTGAATCAAATAGGCTAGAGAATTAGAATGTAAAAGCTGCAGAACATTACACTTTCAATCGGTCAAAAAATAAAACAGCAGGCCAATTTGTTCTTGTGCTATGAAAAAGTCGATTAAAATTTCAAATAAATCGGCTAAAATCCTGGGAATTTATGCAGAATGCAGAATTCGCAGATTTAGCTCAAACAACAAAATTTTACATACAAGACTTGTTAAAATCAATATTTCTAACAAGTATACAACCTCAGATTACACAAGGAGGCATGAAAGCACAACAAAGAATGGATTACTTGGTTTTCTTAAGTTTTTAGAGTGATTCAAAGTGAGTGAGATGAAGGAAAGAGAATTGCACAGTTATTTTTATACCGGTCTCAATCATAGAGCTACATCTAGTTTACCAGGGCAACCTGAGTTTGGTTTCCACTATATTCAAAAGTTTTACAAATCACACACCAAAATTACACTTTTGAACAAAGAAACTCATAAGATTTTTGACTCACACAAAAAATTTAGACTCACACCCTACAAGAATCCCACTTACAGACTTAAAATCATATGAGGCAAACAACCAGAGGCACAAGAACAACAAAACCTGATGGTGGCTCTCCTTAGCCAACCATACATGTTTTCTTCAAGCTAATCCCAAGCCAAAATGCCTCCAAGATCAACTAAGATCTTCAATCAACACGTTGCAGTTGTGTATTGTCGAGAGAGAAAGTTTTCCAATGATAAATGATAAGATTTCGCGCTAAAAAACTCAGAAACTTGGCTTTTTTTCTTGAAAACACAACATATATAGTGTGGTTTAAGTGAAATCAATCGATTGAATTTTCCGTATAGTTAGTTGATTTCACTTGACTTATGTGAAATTAGTCGATTGAAAAATAATTCAACTGATTGAATAAGTTACAGTTTAAAACTATTGCAACTAACCTTTTAACTTGTTGAAAATCCATTCAATAGATTAAAAGACACATTTCAACCTGTTGAAAACTATTTCAACAGATTAAAAACACAATAAAGACCAAATACATCAAAGTAATGCTACAAGGTCTACAATGTGAATTACAAACATCAAACATTCTTTCCTAATGATAGATCCATGTGGAGGCCACGCGTTCAAGGCTTGTTTAATCATGAATACTATTAAATCTCCATAACTTCATCAATGAAGGCATAATTCCAAAGTAATGACTCCAAGTAGTTTCAACAAAGCTTCATCAAATCTTCACATGTCAACAAGAATAAATGATGTACTAAATTGAGTGTCTTCAACTTTTGGAGTTGATGGGTTTGGTGTGGATGCAGGTAGTGGACTTGACATAGAAGTTGAAGGTTGGTCTGATTGAGTTTTTAAAAGGGTTAAATATGTTTTTGGTCCCTTAAGTTTCAGTGAAATTTGGAATTAGTCCCTCCTCAAAATTTTATACCAATTTAGTCCTTCATCTTTAAAAATGCGTGAATTTAGTCCTTTTAACCAACTTTTGTTAAGTTTATCTGACATTTCAAGCGTATTTTATGATAGTATTTGAATTGTTTATACCGTTTGATACATTTTCGCTTCAATGTTAACTCAAATATTATCATAAAATGCGTTTAAAATGTCAAATAAACTTAATAAAAATTGGTAAGAATGACTAATCCATGCATTTCTAAAGATGATGGACTAAATTAGTATAAAGTTTCGAAGATGGACTAATTCCAAAATTCACTGAAACTTGAAGGACCAAATACATATTTAACCCTTTTTAAAATGAAAGTACTTATGTTATGGGCAAGTTGTCTACACATGACACATCTTTTCCGTATTCCCCATTTTCTCAGTTGTCATTCTTTTTTAACTCTGAAGGTTGTAGTCTTCTTTTCTTCTTGGGTCTTCTAGGCAATACCCATTTGGTTGGAGGCAACATATCAGGAAAAAAAGTAACCTATCACACTTGTTGTCCATTTATTGAGTAGATAATTGAGAGGTAGGTTTCTTCATAAGTTGATTTCTTAAACCAATGAGAGATAAAGTCTTCTTCGTTTAGATTCAAAAATTTCATTGAAGTGAGAGAGTGACAACAAAGAACAACACTTATACTCCATTTCCTGTAGATGCAATCCATATTGCCCACGTTGACCACAAATTTATCACCAATATTTGAATCGTGTTTGACGTCAAATAGCTTCTACGCTGACTAGCTGCCATATGAAACAAAACACAATTAGAATGATTCCATTTGACACTAATGAATAAAGAAATGTGTCATTACTGGTATCTAATATTAACTCCATCTCCCCAAAAGAGTTTATTATCATGTATATATTCTTTTATAGTGCTTTATAAAAGAACCATCAACACAGTTTGATGCCTTTGATTTTGCTCCAAATGCTAATAACCAAGGATAGAAATGTTCCACTTAAAAGCTTATTGTGTATTGATAAAATGGTTATTGAAATATTTAAATCAGTTTTAATATTTTCTAAATTAGTGTCTAAAAATATAAAGTTTTATTTAATATAAAAGATTTTTTTTAATAGATAAATGATTGTCTCAAATTTAGTTACTTACGTATTAACGTAGTCCTAATTCTAAATATATCTTTCTTAATTAAATGTCACCAAAAGTAGTGTATATATATAAAATTTTTCTCTTGCATATAAATATTCTTTTAAATAATTAACTTAAATTTTAAATTAATTTTTTAATTTTTATTGTCAAATAATTTTATTATTATTATTAAATAATTTAAAATATTATTAATTTTAAATTATAAAAGCTCATTTTACAAAGATAAATAATATTTTTCAATAATACTATATTACTTATAAAATAAAAAATAATTGTAACACACAGAAATGTAATTTTTAATTATTGAATTTATTTAAAAAGTTAAATTTTATTATTATAAATAAATGTTAAATTATTTATTATAATTATTATGTAATGATTTTTTCTCATAAATTACTTATTTATTTCTCGATGTTTATAATAAAAAATTTTCTTATTTAATTGTAGTTTGAATTAATATATATAAATATATCTATATATAATTGTTTAATGAATGCTTTTACTATTTATTTATTTTAAAATATAATATTTAAATTTAATGAATTTTATAAAATTTGTTTTTAGTATGAAATATTAAATATTGTTAGAAAAATATCCCTAGTGCACTGATACAGATGCTAATAAGCTTACAAGAGAGAACCACTGAACCAGAGAATTGTTACCAGGTGCAGGTGTTTTGGGAAGTTTGCTTGAGTTCTCACGAACCAACTCAAGAAGGATTACATGCATAGAGTAAATTCGGTTCAGGGGAAAAGAAATCTGAATTAAAGCGTAATTATTAAGCATCATGGCTATTTTGATTTGAGCGTGGCAGTGCAGTAGCATCACCTGTGTGTTCCTCTTTCAGTTTCTTTCAGTGTTTGATGTTAATGCCGCTGGTGCGTGTTGCAGTTGGTGCAGCGGTGCGAGCGGGCACCCGTAATTGGGTCCGGTGTGTTTCGGGTGGGGCATCGAGTCCGAGCCTTTCGATATGGCGGCGGAAGAAGGAGATTGGCAAAGAAGGGCTGCTCGTGGCCAAAGAGCTCAAGAGGCTTCGGTCCGACCCGGTCCGCCTCGACCGCTACATCCGGTCCAGCGTCTCCCGCTTGCTCAAGTCCGACCTAGTGGCCGTCCTCGCCGAGTTCCAGAGACAGAACCAAGTCTTCCTCTGTATCAAGGTTCCCTTTTTCGGCCTCAATCTTCTCTTTTTTAATGCGTTAGTTAGAGCTTCGTAGCAAGTATGTGCAATGTGCCTTTATCTGATTTGAACAGTGCCAAAATGATTTAGTGGAAGTCAATTTATTAGCTAGATTATGGAATCAAATTCAATCACTACTTTACCAAGTTCAATCCATGAAGAGAATAAGCTTGCTAACCCTAAGTCCCTATGACAAACCTCTTATGGGTCACCAAGAAGGAAGGCATGTTTCATGTCCAAGTAATGGGAAAGCATACAATGAATGGTTGCCACAGCCAAAAAAGAATAGGCAAACGAATATCTGGGTAGCCACCAAAGGGATTCATTTTTGTAGCAGAGACCAAACTCGAACTGATGGCTCATTGGTCAACTAGAAAAATATAAAGGATTACACACCTGACACCATTGAAGGGATAGGAAGATGTAAGAAAACAATAGAGGGAGGAACATAAGTAGCAAGGAGAGACTATGGTTGCCAACGCCTTCACTTAACTCTTACACATTTATAAGTTTATGATTCTATCATCAAGCACATGTTAAATCATGTATAAACTATGTTTCTGGTAAACTTTGCCAAATTTGATATACTCTCAATTCTGTTGGTTTGTGATAGTCGCGTAAGATTTATGCAAAACTTGATTTCCTTACTAATATAGTGTAGTGGTAAACCAAGGTATCAATCCAAGGAGAGGTGATGAATTTGAGTGCATGTGAGTGTGTAAGAATGATTTAAATGGAGGAAATCTCATAAACTATATCTAAAGAAACTTAAAATATCCTAAAAATACTATGAAAATGAAGAACAACACTCAAGCTAAGTAAAGAAACTATACTGAAACAGAACACTAGTTATAATGCGTGAAAGTCATGGTTTCTACTTCTAAATTGAAAATCAGTGGATGAAATTTACATATGCGTGGTTAAAATGTATGGATGAACAACATGGAAGGTGTTACAAACTTTAGAATGGAGTAAGAATGCACAAGAATGCAAAACACGAAAGTGTTAGATGAAATGCTTAAGAGAATTAGAATGCATGCAAAGTGTTTGTTAAAATGTCACACTGAACTCTGGATATGAATTATGCAATGCTGATGCTTGGAACATGATTTAAACATCTAAAGCAACTAAAATATGTATTTATAACTAGTTAGAATCAATAGAAACCGAAAATCACAATTAGAACCAGAAAATCAAGGTTATAGCGATGCATTGAAAATGTGTATATGAAGGTGGAGGACAATTTCGGATTCATCCATGGAATGCATTAACAAGTGATTTAATCATGCAAAGAATTTCAAAACAACATTAATTAATCATAGAAACTCAAACGAAATCAAAAGAACAAGTAAAACATAGGAATAAAAAAAAATCTAATATCATAGAACCAACAAACATAAACCGTGAAAAACTGTCAAACTTTGATTTTGGCATTTTCTTTGTTTAATTTGAGAAGCAATTGTGCAAATGGATTCTAATGTGTAAAAGAAACTTGTGATAATAGAAAACAACAAACTTGAACAGATTAAGGAAATTGAAGCAAAAACCAGAATCAGTGTTTGAATTTGATTGTATTGAAAGTGATCTCACTTGATCAAGGCTCACTGTGTAGTCACTTGATCTAAGGTGGTTACTTTTCACTCTCCAGATTTAAGCATGGTTCCACACTTAATCTAGTGTTTGAGAAGCAAGAACAACACCAATTCAATCAAACCAAACAACTAAAACTCAAAATTGAATCAAAACTCAGAAAATGAGATGAAGAACAGTGAGAGCAAAACATGAACAATTCTAGTTTCTATTAATCAAGGTTGACTGTGCAATCACTGTTTGATTCGGTCACTGTGTACTCTTTCTATTATTGAATGTGTTTCCACACTCAAAACTAGTTTAAAAAGTGAAGAACTCCATCAAACAGTAAACTACAAACTATCACTGTTTTGTCCAAAACAAATGGAAAATTGATGGAAGAGAAAAGCAATCGGTACATTTGCTTTAGAAACGAGATACATTGTGTTAGAAACTTAGAATACAAAGAATAAACAGTGGAAATGGATGGATTTACACAAAGCTTGAAGAAACTTGGCACCACAGCCTACCGTGCGGTCAATGGCGCAACAAACAAGTACTCCAAGTGCTGAGGAAATTCTCCAAAACAGAAAAATGGAAACTGGAAAAATAAGTGACGAACTCTCCCTCCAAAATAGTTTCCTAGTCTTATATATATCCCTTAACCCAACCTACACTCAACTAAACTCTATGGTTAACATTTTAACTTCTAAAACTGGAAAACTGAAAATTAACTAACTAAACCAAACTAGACTATCTCCTAGACTAAACTTAGTTAACTCTGGTCCATCTGGCAGTAAAGGGCACTCCAATGGTCATTTTTGCCTTCAACACGTCACATGAGATGTCTCTTAGTGTCTACAACAGCTTGTACATGGATTTGAGCTTCAAATGTGAAAGTCAACTCTAAGGGCAAAGTTCAGCATATGAATAAGCTCCAAACTAATTTCAGATTCTGCAATTGCTGGAAGTTATGATTGATCCTTCTTTAATCAGCCTAAAACGGATTGAATGTATTAACCTGTACCAAAATCACAAAACTCAAATTAGTATATTAGTTCTCTAAGAAAATAGGAAACTAGGCTAAACTCAAACTCTATTCTAGACTAATCTAAAAGTTACAAAACTGCAGAATTTTAAAAATCTAAGAACAGAACTTACTACTTCTACAATATCTAAAATAAAACTAGTATTATACTACCAAAGTTAAGTCTAACTAAGCCTAATCACTAAACAACATTATCCTATCTACTTAAGCTAATTATACTAGAATATACTACACTAGAAACTAACTAACTACTAGTTTACTAAACTAATTACTGAACTAAAACAGAATTTAATCAAAAAGTTTACTCCTAAGATTATATATCCATACTTATACTAGGTACTCTATTCTAGCTGATCGAACTAAGCTAAACTAACTAACCTAAGCTAACTAAATCTAACTACTGATTTTAAGTCTAAAAACCAGAATCTAAAACTAAAAACTTATTCTTTATTCTAAATTCTAAAACTATGTTTGACTAGTACTACACTAGGCTATATAAGCTATACTACTCTAGTCTAGGATTCATTACCAATTCTATTCACTAGTACTAAACTAGATTACTAAACTACTAAGCTAAATGCCAATTTAATTCTAATTCTATAAGTGAATTTAAGCTAATCAACCATAAACTATCCTAAAATTCTACAATCCTAAGCTATTCTAGAACTAATTCTAAGACTAACACTAAAATTGCATTAAAAACACCTAATTAAACTAAATTTTTAAAACTAACCTAAAATGCTTTCTATAGTAAATATAATCTAAAAACTAAAAATTAACAACTTAAATCTACCCAAAACAATGCAATTAGTTCAAAATTATTGATATAATCATGACTTATCAGTTTGTAAGCCTAGTTTCTACATGGCTGTACCAAAAAGTACGTCTTAGTTGATATTAGATACATGGGTCAAATTGTCTCCATTCTACATCAGAATAGAAAATGAACTGACAGGATCTAACTCAACCCAAAAGGTTATATCAGGAAGGGAAGATTACCTAGGCTTAGCCATGTACTTACTGAGAGTAGAATCTTAGCACTTGCTCCTCATGCCTAGGAATAGATATCTAGAGTGTTAAAGCTGGTAAAACTAGGCATTTGTGAGTGATCCATCATCAGGACTGGGATAGGCTCTGATATTAAAACGGAAAATTAGTTGAGTCTAATTCATCCCTAAAAGTTAGATCAAGGGAAGAGGATTGCTCAATTCATTAGGTCGTATGGGGTGCTTGGGTGGTATGTCCTGCAAATATGGGCTATTAATTCTGAATTCTGTTACATACATACATACATACATATATATATATATATATACATACATATATATATATATACATATATTGTTACATAAAGCTAACTTTTATTCATCATGTTATGTATTTAACAGTTGGATCAAGAAAGGTATTATGTAACATCTATTAGGTTTTACTGTATTTTTATGCTATAAGGAGAAGGAGAAGTTTATTAAGATTTGTTGTTTAGTTAGTTAGTTAGAGGGCTTAAGGAAGAAGGATAGAGAGGCGCAGATTTGTTATTATTGTAAATATAGCATTGACTCTTTCAGAATGTAGAAATCCTTTGTGAAGGGAAAATTCTCGGAGCAGAGATTTGTCTACTATTTTTTGTTCTTTTCATGCTATTCCATAAAAGAATTTCTTTTCTTTTTAATTTTTGGTTCATAGTAGTATCACGTGTAGTTGGAATGGTAAATACTTATTATAGACATGCTATTAATTTATGTTTATACTCCAGAATATGATTTTTGAATAATATTTATGAAGCATATAGTTTTACTAAGTTTAGGATTAGAGTTTATAAAGTGTTCATCGTTTTCCCTTAGTACCAAAAGAAGATAAAATGTTGCAGATGTAAACACTTGAGCATCGGGGGTGGATGGCTGACCTACCTAGACTAACAAAATTTCATTATTGAAATTATGACAATCTTCGTTCCAACTTATGTTTTTGGTTGTATTTTTTGCGCCATCTTAAAAAAAAGAAAATTCTTTGAGCAATACATTCACCTCCATTGAACCTTGATGTAACAGTAAAATTGTCCCTTGCATTTTCAAAGGTACGAAAGACTCTGTACGATGACCCTCTCCATAATTTTGCATAGTGAAGAGCCTTCAGCACGGGGATACGTTAATTATCAACTCTTTTTGAACTGCTTTTCTTCATGCCCTTATGTTAATGTACTTTATTACTGAAAGTCACCTGTTTAACCATAAAGACTGCAAAAGCTAAAATTTCATCAAATATTTAATTTCTTCTAGTACTAATATGGTGTTTTATTAACTATTTATTATCTCATTCATATGCACTGACTATTTAATGACAAATCCTTGGTTCCTTTCTCAGTTGTATGAAATAGTCCGGAAAGAAATATGGTACAGGCCGGACATGTTTTTTTACAGGGACATGCTGATGATGCTTGCACGAAACAGAAGGGTGGAAGAAGCTAAGAGAGTTTGGGCTGATTTGAAAGAGGAACAAGTTTTATTTGATCAGCATACATTTGGGGATATTATCAGAGCTTTTCTGGATAACGGGTTGCCCTCAGAGGCAATGGAGATATATGAAGAAATGAGACAGTCTCCTGAGCCTCCTCTTTCATTGCCTTTTCGTGTGATACTGAAAGGGCTCATTCCTTACCCAGAATTAAGAGAGAAAGTAAAACGTGACTTCTTAGAAATTTTCCCAGATATGATCATCTACGACCCTCCGGAGGACTTGTTTGAAGATAATTAGCAGGAAAACGATGGAGATAATAATATTATTGCTTATTTCATAATTAAGTCAATTTATCCACAGTGAGATGTGCATTTTATATGTTCTAAACTAATTTTTTTATCCCATATATCTTACTTAATCAATGTTATTTATCCATAGTTTGTATTATCCTTCAGTGATTTCAAGTACCACAAGTCCATATTTCCATGATTTTCACCTAGCATGTTTTATTGAAATCATCTTAGTGATTAGCAGGTCGTATAACCGATCAATTAGATCATTCGCATTCCCTTTTAATAGGAAATTGTACCAAACTACCTATACAATAGCATAGTCAATATTTTAATTCTGCATAAATACCCAATATAGTATGATTCTTTATAAGAATAAAAATATATCCTGTAATCGTCTAATATATATATATATATATATATATATATATATATATATATATATATATATACACACACACACACACTACATTCAACACAACTAAAAAAGAAACAATAAATTCCGTATAGGCGCAGGATAAAAATATCACTGCTTCCACTATAAGTAACCAATCTATCAATGCAATACAGTCGTGTAATGGCTGCAGTTTCTAAATTCAGCAATATTCTAGTTCAGATGTTTATATTGACTCTGGATATAGATCACACACCCCAAATCCTAGTTCCCGCGCTTAAATTAATTTTGATCCACATATCACTAGTTGCGTAAAATAATGGTTTGGTGGGTATGTGGGTTGTGTTTGAACATGATTTTGGATCTCAACCGTAGAAGGGGGAAATAGTTGCTTTACATTGGGTCAAATCATGAGTTAAAAGCAGACATGATATGAACAATTGAAAAAACTAAAGGGAGAGGAACCTATAGCGTTTGTCCAAATGCTTGAAGAGCATCAACAATCAAGCCATCTACCTCAGCTCCTGGAAGACAGCCAAAGAAAAATAAACAATCTCAAGTTTAAACAATTGAAAAACTTTATAAACATTAGTTGATTTCAAGTTAATTTTATAATGTTAAATTTTGGCATTTGTACCTGGAAGGTTTATAACCTTGGAAACTTCTCCCATGTTAATCCTTGGTCACCATAGCAGCATAAACAACCTTAAGACCTTAGCACATATGCCATATGCATGTTCTTGATTGGAACACTTCGACAACAATCGTCGTGCATATCCTGACATAGCTTCCCAAGGTGATTCAGTATGATTTTCTTCCGGAGGTATAGGGTCACAAGATTTAAGGATTTCCAACATATTTGTCTGCCTTCATATTTATTTAATGACTCTGGGCCCTTTTCAGATGTTTTGCATATTGTTCACAGAGCATGTTACGAGTTTATTCACTGATTTCCTAAATCTCAAGTTAATATTCAACAAATTCATTCTTCTCATACAAGCACTTTGAAGTTGGAAGATCGGAAATTGACGTCCAATCTCTGCAATGGTATTTTGCACAAAAAACTGCACCGGGTTTAACTTTGGATCACCAATTGCCTGAAAATATATTAAGTCATAGATGCTTGGACCACATAAATAATAACATATTCATTGCTTTACAGGAGAGACAGAAATTAGTAATATGAATTTCGGCCCTTCAACTTACAGAACAATAAAATGGACACAAACAGAGGGGGGGAGAAAGTACTCGTTATCCTAGTAAATACTAATTACTGATACTCTAAAGCTATTTATTCATTATAATTCAAGTTATTTTAAAAGAAAATTCTTTTTAATAAAATCAGCATTCATGATTAATTAAAAGTAGTTTCTTTAGTCTTTATCCTTTCTATACTACAACTCATAAAATAACTTCAATATCAATTAGAGTCACAATAGTTTCTGTAGAAAAATATCCCAAAGTACATATGACAACTCTTTTTTGATTTAAGATTTCATCACAAGTTCCACTAATAGTGGTAACAAAATAAGACTACAGAGACACTATATTTATCAATTCAGAACAAACTAAATATACAAGTAACAATAAGAGGTTAATTATTTCATTCAATTTCTCTTTAATATATAAATCCTCTAACTTCAGAGAGTCATTATTTCCACTCAATCTACACTACAATAATCATGTCAATTAAGATTTTGCGGGTTCCTAAACTTCTCTTACCTATCAGTTTTGTCTGACGAAATGAACCTTCTATCACATGTTGGCTTCATTTTGTTTAATATACGTTGGCTAATGAGGAGGATACCATCTTGACGTGTTGGCTTCATTTTGTTTAAGATACATTGGTTAATGAAGAGGATACAATCTTCAGGCACACTCTCCTCAAATTCTTGCATTTATCTAGTGAAAACTTCATTGAGTTGGACAGTTCAAACCTTCAATTGATTCTGTTGAGTGTTAATGTTAGTTTCATAACAATGTTTCAATTGTCCTTTTCTCCAACGCCAATCCAGGAATGCCGATGCAGCTATTTCCAGGCTGTGGTTTCTGAATTCGCCTTTGTTGCATTAATCTTCTTTCTTTGGACATTTCATTCCATTGACCATTGCTAGCATACACGTTTGCAAGAAGAACATAATCACTGCTATGATCATTAGGTTCCAATTCCAACAGATGGTTCCTTATCTTCTCACCCAGTTGAACATTTCCATGAAGTCGACACGCAGCTAACAAAGTCCTCCATACAATTGCATTGCATTCCTCTGGCATATTCTTTATCAAATTGTATGCATCATCAACTAAACCAGCTCGACCCAAGAGGTCCACCATGCACCCATAGTGCTTTATTGTGGGTCGGATGTTATAATATCGGTCCATAATATCAATATATTGCCTACCTTCATCAATCAACCCTCCATGGCTACAAGCACATAGAACCCCCAAGAAGGTAATATCATTCGGCCTCTCCACATTCTGCTGTAACATCTCTGTGAAAAGCGCTAATGCTTCCTCTCCGTTACCATGTGACGCAAGACCGAGAATCATGACATTCCATGAAATCACATTCTTCCTTTTCATGCTGCTAAATATGTGGTAGGCTTCTTCCACTGCTCCACACTTTGCATACATGTCAATTAGGGAATTGGAGACCGATATATTCTCACAAAGCTCGGTATGTTTTTGTACAAGAGAATAATGAATTCGCCTCCCAAAATCGAGGTCTCCTATTGCACCACACGCCGAAAGGGTCACTACCAGAGTGGCGTGATCCGGTTGCAGGCCACTCCGCAGCATTTTAACAAACAGATGGAGAGCTTGTGTATAATTCCGACAAAGCACGTGAGAATTTATGATAGAGTTCCAAGCGACTAAATCTGCATTTGGAATTTCCTCGAACAGGTGGTGAGCGGTTTCTATGTCCTTCACCATACCATACATGTGCATGAGAGAATTCCTGACGTAAGTATGAGTTTGGAGTCCAAGTTTAAGGATGTTGCAATGCAGTTGCTTTCCCAGGGTAACTGATCTCAATCCAGCAATGATTTTAAGAATGAAAGAGAATGTGAAAGTGTCAAGTGCTGCAACATCGCATTTTCCCTGCAGCATTGTCTTGAACAAGTCAATGGCTTTCTCTGGTTGGCGAGCCATCCCAAAGCCCCTGATCATGGTGTTCATTATAAACACATCGGGTTTATCGATTCTGTCAAAAACCCTGACAGCGTAATTGATATCTCCGTGGCCCGAAACCGCGCAAAACTCGATGATCTTTCCCACCACCAGCGGGCTCTTATGGAAACCACTCTGGACTGCACGACCCTGGATCTCCTTCAACTGCTTCATGCTCGAACACTGCTTCAAAAGTCTCAAAACACTTTGTTCAGCCTTCCAAAATGCTCCGTCTTTCGGACTCATTACATTAAAATCAACTTTGGATAGTTTTCATTGATGGCAGCATAACCTCGATCTTCCTATGTGGCAATGTTTATTTATTTCAGTTTATTTTTCGTCACTGCAGCTCCCAACCTCCTGTTTCCAAGGCGATTTTTTTTCTTCCCAGAATCAAACCCAATCACGCACATTTCATCTCCCATTCACCTGTATTATTTTTTCTCCTCCATAACCCTTAGTGAAAATGTCAAGTTCTGTGTAGGTTTGGGGTTGAGGACTGTTGGAGAAAGAATTGATTTGAATGAGGTAGATATTGATAGTGATAGTAGGAGGACTCTTCATAGCAAAAACAAAAATGTGAATATGTTATATGACGCACTTATAAAACATCGTGAAAATGTTGTTGGGAAAGATTTTTGTAGGTTTATGTTTTGGCAGGCTTTCTACGTTCTTGTTGTCAAATAGAATTGGAACAGTTTTTCAGTTTTGTTTGAGATTGTGGATGTCCTTAGAAATTTTGAAAAATATAATTGGGGTATGCGAATATTTGGTGGTAGCTTGTGCATTCCTTATTTTTTGAGCAAAGAAAGAAATACAAGACATTTTCACCTTGTCGGTGACGTTTATTTGTTTGAAAATGATATTTGAACATAGTTTTTAAACTCATTTTTTATATTGTTGACATAGCACGATAGTTTCTTTTTTTAATTGGATTTTCATTAAATAAAATTAAGTAATGCACGTGGAAGCAGTTTTTGAGACAAAGGCAAAGCAAAAAAGTGTTTGGTAGAGAGAACAAAGAACCACTCTATTTGGCTTAGAGGAGATAACAACAAGGAGAACTCATCGACGGAAACACATCCACAAGAAGACTTGGACTGGAGTCAAGATTAGGGTTCATCGAAACCAGTATTATCGCTTACAGTTTTCACACAGTTTCCTTTTATCTTATCGCAGACGTTAATGGTTTTTTTTCTAGGTAAAGTTCTGACCTTTGGGGGAAAATGGTCTTTGTTTTCATTATTGATGGAAGTGTGGTTTACTGTGTTGTTCGTCTTGTCCCCAGCATTTTTCTAGTTATGTATTGTTGTTGTTAATCAAATTTGTAGGACATTTACTTCATTGGTGGCCAATAGTAATTTTTCAGTAGAAGGACGTTGGTTTTTCATTGGTTGTATTTAGTTGGTGTTCTGTGTGTTGCAAAGTTTGGTTATTTGTGGGTTGTGTAAAAAATGTGCATTACTTTCTGTTATTATTTGGTACAATGTTGTTGAATTTTATTGTTTTGCAATAATAGCATATGAAGAAGTTATGGTTGGCCAATTACCATTTAATGATAAGGTATTTTCGTGGTGTTATTTGTATATGTTGTTGTGCATATTTCTATGAAAAGTTATTTGAAGTGGTAATTTTTGGAATTTCATTGATTGTTAGACTCGGTTGCGTATATTTTGTTACACAAAGTTTATTGTTGAAATGAATGGATTGATCTTGGACACACACTGTGCAAGGATTGAGGATACACCATTCAAATGGTGTTTGCATATTGGCAAATCATTACAGATATGTCACCCTCTTTATTAGAGATCTTGAAGCGTTGGTTACCTACTCACGAATCGTTTCGTGTGATGCAACAGTCTGTTTCATTAAGTTGTGTTGACATTTGCATGTCTTTACGATTGGACGTTGATGGTTTAGATGTTGAATTTGATAAAAATGTTTGCGGAGTGGTGGGGTCACTCTTGAGAGACAAATTAATAACACTTGAAAATGTTATTGAAATGATTAAAAATGTGATAGAGAGTGAATTTGATGATGTTGATAATGTATGTTGTTTGTATATATTTGTTTGTTTTGATGTCCTTTATTTTCCTAGATATTCAAAAACTATTAGTAATCTTCCTTGTAGTTCTTTAGACAAAATATAGACAGTCTGTCAAGTTACAATTGGGCTAAAACAGTTCATAATTATTTGGTTAAGAACTTAAATCATGCCTTTCTAGCACTAAGGCAGAAGGAGATTTGCCTTAAAGGCTCAACAATAGTGTTGCAGGTAGACATGGTTAATTGTTATGATGATTTCTTATTTGTACTATATTTAAAATGATGTAATGTACAATGTTGTTTGTTGTAGATATGGGCTGTAAAACCACTTGCTTTATGTGGGCCGGATAGAGAGTTAATGTTTCCAAGAATATTGGCTTGGCCTAATGTTCACTTAAGTCAAGACGCATTGAGATGTTGTTCCAAGAGAGTCAAGTAAGTCAGCATAATTTTTAATTTATATAAATGTTTACTATGTTTTAACACTATGTTGTTATATGTTGTCTTCATTTAGATATTTTGGGAATGGAGTTTGAGACAAGATCTTGAAAATGAAATGATTTATGAAGCATTACAATTTGGTGAGGAACCACAATCCAAAAAATCGCATGTTGATGATAAGTCGGGTGTCGATGAAAGATTTGTTAAAGAAGTTGAGAGTCCATGGAAGACACATAACGAAGATGAAGAAGCGGATAACGGTGTTGGGTGATGATATATTGTCTAGATGTCATGTAGGGGAGGAAGAAGGTGGGCAAGAGGTAGAGGGAGAAGGTGGTGAAGAGGTAGAGGTTGAAGTTGGTGAAGATGTTGATGTTTTTGGGCAGGATGTTCTAGTTGGTGTTGAAACAAGTAAAGAAGACGATGTTGGAAAAGCTTTTGATTTGAACTCTGAAGCTGATGATCACCATTGCGAAGACGTTTCAACGCTTCATGTTCTAGTTCCATATGTTGTAGAACAATCATCAAGTCATGCATTTCAAGTTGATTTGATGAAGTTATATAGGAGTGTTACTTATTTTGGTGTTCCTTACAGATATTATTAATGTGTTGGTTATTAATGTTATAAATTAATTAAACGAACAATTATATTTATAAGTAACTTACTTTGATTTTAGGGTGGTGGGCAACATAAATGGCCAGATTTTGGGTACCTAGAAGTGTTAGGGTTTTGGTCTAGAAAAGAAGGTTGACAATATGGTAATAAGTCTTTTAAGAAATATTCTATGATTAAATTTTTTGTTAGCATTATTTATAAAACATTGTATGTAGGGTGGAGGAAGCACAATAATGTACTTTGAACGACGGAAGTATGGACATGTGAAGAGAATAACTTTCAATCATTTATATACAGTATAAACAATGTTTTGGTTATGAATCAGTTTGGAAAAGGTTTTTAATAAATAATTAATGGCCCTTATTAATGTAGACTCATGTGCTTCACAACTCAAGGAAGATGAACATTAATAGACGGCAAAGGACATTGAATGACTAGCACATCTACTATCATTCAGGACTAATTTCAATACATGATATTTTGGTTGCAAATTTTGTGAGATTCTTATGTTGTTTATATCATTTTTTGTGTATAGATTACTTACATAGTTTATGATAATAGTTATTATGTTATGCAGTTGTTTGCCCCAATGGTGCATGAAAATCATTGGTGGTGCTACGTTGTTAACTAATATCGACAGAAGAAGCTCTACGTATTGGATTCACTTGGACATTCAACCAAAAACCGTAAAAGAATAAACAACGTTGTTGTAAACATTATAGTTTTGCATTAAATGTTCTTTATAGGTAATGATAAATATTTAATTGTTTGAGTTCATGATTGCTCTGTTGTACTTGGTAGGCTCATTACTTGGAATTGCATTTTGGGATGTTATTGAACTATAAAGATTATGAGGGACCAAAATTTGAAGTCCAATGTGACATAACTCTAATTCAACCAAACTTGTTAGTCGTTTGATTTATCTATTTCAACAATTTTTTAATGAAATTTTTGTTTAACATTAGTAGGTTTTTAATTACTTGATTGTGGCTCATTTTAGATATGATTGTAGTGTTATTGTTCTTAAAATGATGGAGTTGTGGAATGGTGAATTTTTTTTTATGGCAATAGCATGTCTCATTACAACAACTTTTCACGCATGCGGGAATTGAACAACGATTTCTTTTTTGATATAGAAATGGATGAGAACAATCGAATATCCAATGTTTTTTGGGCCGATGCAAGAAGTTAAGCGGCATGTGAAGATTTTTGTGATGTCGTATCATTTGACACAACTTACTTCATAAACAAACATGACATGCCGTTTGCTCCTTTTGTGAGTGTGAGTCATCATGGGCAGTCCATTTTGTTAGGTTGTTTGTCTAGCTTTTTTATGTTGGCTTTGATGCATGTCTAACAAGGCACCTGATGGTATTGTCATTGACCATTGTAAGGCAAGGCTTAACGCCATTCAATTCCTAACACAAAACATAGGTGGTGCATGTGATACCTAATGAAAAAAGTTCTTGAGAAATTGTAAGGATACACACATTACAAAGCTATAAAGAGTTAATTGAAGACACTAGTGTACGACTCAATCTCTATTACTGAGTTTGAGTTAGGGTGGGTGGACTTTATTACAAAAAAAATGATTTGAATGTCAATGAATGTCTTTCTACATTGTATGAAGAGAGATATCGGTGGGTACCCCTATTTGAAAAGTTAGTTCTGGGTTGGAATGTCAACCACCCAAGGGAACGAAGGCATGAATTCTTTTTTTGATGGATTCATTAATTCTAGCACTACCTTGTAACAATTTGTGGTCCAATATGACAACACACTAAGGAAAAGGAAGAAAAGGAGTTTGAAACTGACTTTGCATCTGCCAATACTACTGTTGCATGTGGATCCCAAATCTAATTGAAAGATAGTTTCAATTAGAATACAAACACGAAAAATTTGTGGAGGTTCAAAACAAATTTAGGGGTAAGATGAATTATTTCGTGAAGAGTGTATTGAAAGATGATTTCATGAAGGAAGAGTGGTTATGAAATGGTAAAAAGACCCATAGAATGCATGATGTGGTTCTGGACTCGACCACAACAACTATCCAATGTAGTTGTCTGTTGTTTGAGTTTCGATGCATAATGTGTTATCACTGTTTGTTGACCCTAGGACAAGAAGATATTAAATGTGTTCCACAGAAGAATGTTATCCGTCGTTGGTTTAAAATTGTTCGTAGAAGACACAATTTGATAATTGCGGGATACAATGGAAGTAATGACGACCCACGCATGCAAAGGTACCAATTATTGTGCAAGAGATTTTATGATATAGTAGAAGTTGCTTGTGACTCAAACAGTGCATCAAATATGTTGTGTAATGAGCTTAATTCAATAACAAAATCATTAGGGGTACCAACCAAAGTTATGCCCTTTACAATCAATGACGGTGGTGGATGTCAAAGCACTCACGATGTAACGCCCTCAATAACAAACAAAGGAATTGTTCACAGCTCAATTCAAGTGAAAAGGAAGGGAAGACCTCGTTTAAACAGAATGCAATCAACCGTTGAAAAAATATCCAAGAAAAAAAAAACTATGCGTGTAAAAACAAAGCGACTAGGACTTTATTGGTGTGTACATATTATTGTTTATTTTGTAATACATTTTAAATTCATCAATCAATACTGAAACTAACATTTTTTTATTAGTGTCAGGACACATGCTTTATTCATGCACGACCACAGCTACAGGATGTCCACTTCGAAGGGCAACCCACACTTCAACCATATATATGTAATAACGACTTTATGTCCCTATTGACATGTGTGGAGTCAGAAGTTGGAAACATTCAACTATCAACAACAACAACACACAATTGACAACCAACGGAGGTATGAAAAAACAACATCAAGTAGTAATAGGATGTGGTCATGTAGTTCCTTTGTGCCGTTGAAGTGCATTTCCTTTTTCTTAAACCTTTAGTGGTCATTGTCCTCATGTACTAGAAAATTAGTTTGACATAATTATAATATACCTTTTGATGCATATGCTATACACAAACATGATGTTCTTGACGTCGTCGTGTTTGTGAATTACATGTGCATAAATGATTAGCCTGCTTAAAATGTAACATGTCTTTTTAAAATTTTTTGTAATAGTTATTCCATATCCAAAATTATGATTTGGTTGTTACGTTTTGCATAGTAATTAATGGAATTTCGTGATTAATTTTATTTTATAATTCAAATAATAGTTTTTATTATCATTTAATGAAAAATAATATGGCCTTAATAAATTTTGCACCCATTCACTTGTCCATAATAATGTCTCTATCACTAAGTTGAAATTTACGTTACATATATTTGAATGGGTTACCCAATGTTTAACTTGCACCATTTGGAGTAAATAACCTCTTGACCATTCAAACCCAAACTTGTGACCATTACTAACACACATCTTTCCACTCAAAAGTCACGACTTTAGACGACACTTCAACCACCAATATTTATTCCCTTAAATGTGACCTAATTTCAATTTCACATCCGTCTCACAAGAAGCCAATGAAATTAGGCAAACATCAACATCTACCCGATATCATGACAGGGAGTGGTAGTGGAAGTGCATGATAGATGAATTTAGAAGACGCACCTCAGACTGGGACCATAGTGCTGTGGACGTTCACAACCATTAACATACATGAGAAGGTATTTCTTTCTAACTTTCTATGTAGACGTTTGCTTATGTTGATCAACATTTTGCTGCTGCCTTCGAAAAGGAACTCACTCCACAATGGACTTTGGTTGATAGTTTTGGAAATAGCTTAGTAGTCACGTACAACATGGATACACTAAATCCAAAATTTACCAATGGGTGGAAAGATTTGGAAAAAACATACACAGAAGATATATGAGACTCTTACGTCCAATTTCGTTATGTGGGAAACTGTCATTTTCAGATACAATTTTTCATGGCAAATGCACATCAGAAAATATATGGTCAATCTTAGAACATGCTACCTTGCACCTTGGGACAAACTGTTCACAATAAAGTTGACAAAATCTCAAGCACAAGACAGTCATATGGTATTTACTCATTTCTAAATGTTTTTATTGTACTAAGCGTTAATAGTTCTATTTTCAACATATGTTGGTAAACATAATTTTTGGTTATATTCACATGACTTAAATGTTGCTTTTGCTGACGTCATAAAAAGCTTTGAAATGAATGTCATATATCTGCTTGCACAAAGAAGTGGAGTGAAGTGCAAACTACTTGTCTCGCACAAAAAGATCAACCAAGTTTGGACAAGGTTGGAGGCAGTTCAATGTTGAAAATCAATTGAAGGAAGGAGACCGATTTGTGTTTGAAGTTGATCATGCTGAAAAAAAACCTATAGTAGAGGTTTACATTAATCAATGCAATTGTGACGTGGCAGAGTGCATTAATTTAGTGTAACTCATGACATCGACACAAACGCTTCTACCAGTTTCTTCATTTTTATCTTTTGGTTATTACATTTTTAATTTACAGTGCCGTTTTTTTTTATGTTTTGTACCTTGGGAGAAATTTATTTATGAAATTAAGTTATACTTCGTGTTATAATGTGCCAATAGGGGTGATTAATTTTGCAGTTCATCTACGTTTATAAGGTTATTGATTTGATATTAACGACTATTATAAAAAAAATCTTTGAATGAAGTCCTAAATTAAATAGCACCTTATTTGGATGTTGGCCTTCCAAAAAAACGTGTTTAAGAAGTCCAATTCGACCTCCTTCTTAGCCTTGATCTCTTTTCGTGTTTACAATTTGTATCAAGAGCGAGTTCTTGAAAATTACTCAAGTTTTTTATCCTGAAAATATTGTTCGAAAATCATGGACGAAAATAAAATTTCTTTTGTAGAATATGCTTCTATTCATAGGCTTCTTATGTTTAGTGGTATTAATTACCAGTTTTGAAAAGTATATATGAAAATTTTTTAAAAATCAATTGACGAAGGAATTTGGGATGCTATCATGAATGGACCATTCAATTCTAAACATGTTGTTGATAATAAGCAGATTAATAAACCATGAAGCCTTTGGACAAAAGATTTAAAGAAGAAAGCTCAATATGATTGTGCTACTGAAAACATCATCATAGATAAATTCTTTTAGGAATCCCAATGTAGTTGTGCAAAGGACATGTGTGATGTGTTGGAAGTTACACATGAAGAAAGCATATGTTGATTCAAGAGTATGATTTGATTAGAATGCAACAAGGAGAAGCCATTGCATATGTATAAGAGAGATTTACACATATTGTAAATCATCTCATTCGATTAGGGAAAGAGATTGACAAGGAAGAATTGAACATCAAAGTGTTAAAGTATCTTGATAGAAGTTGGCTGCCTAAAGTCATAACAATCTCTAAATCCAAATATCTTTCTACCATGACCACTGCCTCACTGTTTGGTAAGCTAAGAGAGCATGAAATTGAAATGAATAGGTTAAATGAGTAAAAAAACCATGAAAAGAAACAAAAAGTATTCGCACTAAAAAGTAGCATTCAGAAAACTGGCAATTCAAATGATGAAACAACTAAAGTTAGTGACAATGAGAACCTAAATCTCCTTCTGAAAAAAATTGGAAAGTTTCTTAAAGGAAAGGTAAAGATAGAGGTAATAAAAAGATGTTCTATTAAAAAGGAAATGATTATGTTAGTGCGTTTAGCTTTACATGTTATAATTGTGGAAAACTAAGAGAATATCATAACAAGCTAATCTAAAAGTGAATAGTAGAAACTTTATGAAAACTTTAGCAAAGGATATTTTAGAAGGCTTCAAATTTTTATGATACTACAAATATTTTTAAAAGTATTTTAAATTATTATGAAAATATCTTTTCATAATCTTTTTTAATAGTTATGAAATAATCATTCTAAAATAGATAGATATCAATTATGAATTATATATCTAGGATGGTTTTAAGAATTTGTAATTCAAAATATATTTTTTCAAATTACTTTGAGAATATATAGTTCAGAAGTTTTTTAATACATTGCGAAAATTAATTTTCAGAAATCGTAACAATTTTGAAAACTAATTTTCATCATTACAATCTAAGGGGAGGGAGGTGCATGAATAAAATATTGGAGTGGAGAAAACAATGTCTATAAACTAGGGGGCTTCTCCCTGCACCCCAAAGCATTTCTCATGTACCCCCAAAACTTTTTTTATTTCCAATTTTGCCTAAGTTAAAAGTTAAATCAAGAAAGAGAAAAAGCAGTAAAAAAATTATTACCTGCACTGCACCCCTGCACAGCTAGCGAATCTGGGCATGCCTCTGCACCCCCAAAGATTCTTTGACCTAAAAAACACATTTAAAAGGTTCTCTTTTTTCCGCTTCCTCCTCCCTCCTTCTTTGCCTTCATTTGTTCATTTGTGGAGAAGATCATTGAGCAGCAACAAGCACCAACCCAAGAGGAGTCCGTGACGAAACTGAGAGCCACCCTTCCCTGCAGTTAATCCACACACGTCTTCTTCCAGTTAAGTTTTCTCAAATTTGTAATGTTTTTTCGTGTTTACGGTGATTTATGAACCTATATATATATA
>Ga0214542_1002001_pt1 | contig 42241 bp, 36 predicted proteins | sample CNSS1metaG_FD_160096 | JGI IMG/M metagenome (GOLD analysis project Ga0214542, IMG submission 160096) | Root nodule microbial communities from cowpea collected in UCLA plant growth center, Los Angeles, California, USA - CNSS1 | ecosystem: Host-associated > Plants > Roots > Nodule | place: USA... | reverse complement strand
CTTTTTGGTCCAAAATTACTTCTAAAGCCCAATTTCCTCTAAGGCCCAATACATGGCCCAAAGAAAACCCTATTCTACTAGGCCCAAAATACAAAGCCCAAAATAAAATCCTAATCTAGTATTTACATGCAAAATGTCCTAGGCTAGGTCTTCACATCTTCCTTGGCCCATGTGAAGTTCATCTTGGGCCTTACATGCGCATTTAAGGCTCATTCCTCTTGTATTCTCCTAGCCATGGCTCTTGTTGTAGGTCCCTTGGCTCGAGGCATCTTATCAAGTGCGCCTCTGTATCACTTTCTCCTTTGAACGGATGAATGTTAAGCTTGTCTCCTTTAAGCCTACTTGGTCTTGCTACTCCATCATTTCTTATGCTATTTCTCCTTTCTTCTCCTTCTTCGGGACCTCTATTCTCTAACATCCAATATTTCATGGAGCTCGTTGTTATGTCGCATCATCAATCCTTCTAAATGTCATGTCAAAGTCTTCATTTTTAATGGACTAAGTCTTGCTCCTTATTTGGAATTTTCCTCCTTTAACATCATAAAAAGTAGATCAAAAGTAACAATAAAACAAAAGAAAAAAGAAATATTGTAACCTCACCACACTCAAGTATAACACGCAATTATGGCTTTTTCTCTAATTAAAACACTCTTGCCTTGTACCACTTAAATTCTCCTTGGCCACAACAATGAACAATCCTTCAATACGTGCACAGTAAGGCTAGACAAACAAACAAAAGCTAAAAAAGAAAAAGATAAGAAATCACAAAAGAAAAAAGGTAAAACAAAATTGGTAAACAAGAAAACTAGTAACAATCCTTAAAGAACACCAATATATTACCTTATAACAAATTGTTTAGAAGCAAAAATCATTCGGCCCAAAATTTCCTCTCTTTCTTATCACTTTTAACACAATTATAAAATGTTGTAACTTTTTTTCTTTTGTAATTTTTCATAAGGGCTTAACTTTCACAATGATTCTGCACAATCACAAACAGTATGAACAATAAAGTAATCAATTGGTGAAAATAGAATGAAGGAAGGATGTTTCCAATTTGAAGTTTAAACCCTTAAACTGAAGCTCTAAATACCAAATGATATAATCCCCATTTTCATAAGGGCTGATATAGGATCTTGATGAATAGCTCATTTCATACAAAGAATGCAATTCGTGAAATTGGGGGAAACACTTGCAAGGGTTTGGTGAATAGAAGAAAAACATAAAAGGGGAAGAACGGTTGGAACCATAAACACATACAAAACACATAATCAAATGGGGGAAATGAAATACTCCAAAACGTGAGTGGGATGAAGTGGGGTGTGATGTCGAAACACGAATCAATTGAAGAGTAGAGTGAACATAGATAAGAGTGAAATGAGGGTCGTCTCTTAAACCAAAAATTCAAGATATGATTGTTAGTTTGAAATGGTGATTGATGCCAAGAGGGCGGGTTGAATTGGTTGTTTAAAACTTTTTTAAAAACTTAAAACCCCTTTTGATTGAATCAGATAGACTATGAAATTCGAATGTAAAAGATGCACAACAGTACACTTTCAATCGGTCAAAAAACAAAATAACAGACTAATTTGTTATTGAGCCTATGAAATAGTTGATTAAAATTTCAAATGAATCAGCTAAAATCCTGGGAATTTATGCAGAATGCAGAATTCACAAATTTAACTCAAACAAAAAACTTTTACACACAAGACTTGTTCCAATCAATATTTCTAACAGGTATGCAACATCATATTACACAAAGACGCATTAAAGCACAACAAAGAATGAATTACTTGTTTTTCTTGAGTTTTTAAAGTGATTTAAAGTGCAAGAGATGAATGGAAGAGAATGGCATAATTTTTTTATGGTTCACTCAATCATAGAGCTACATCCAATTTACCAGGACAACATGAGTCTGGTTTCTACTATATTCAAAAGTTTTACAAATAACACACCAAGATTACACCTTGCAAGAATCACACTCACAAATATGAAATCACATCAGGTAAACAACCAGAGGCACAAGAACTACAAAACCTGATCATGGCTCTCCCTAGGCAACCATACACGAGTTCTTCAAACTAATCACAAGCCAAAATGCCTCCAAGATCAACCAAAATCTTCAATCTTCACCTTGCAACGTGTAATGTAGAGAGGGAGAGAGAGAGAGAGAGAGAGAGAGTTTTCCAATGATGAATGACAAGTTTTCGCACTCAAAAACTCAGAATCGTGCCTTTGCTCTCATATAGTATAAGAGAGAGAGAGAGAGAGAGAGTTGTCCAATGATGAATGACAATTTTTAGAAACATAATCTTCAAGTGGATCTTCATCAATCTTTATCAAACACATTTGATCTTCGTGCACTTGGCTTTATCACATCTTTGCTTCAAGCTTGCTTGTGCCAACAAAGACCATTGTCGCCACTTGGGTAGGAACACCCAAAATATGACTAGGGGGATTGGACAAACTCAAAGGAGTAAGTCAACTTTCAATTTCATCAAATCTGGCTTACAATGAAAGGTAACCTACTTTTTAAAGTTTGAGAGTAAGTTGCTCTAAAATTAAATCATACTAAACATATGTTATAATTATGGCAAACAAGGACATATTAAGATTGAATGTTAAAACATTAACAAAGAAAAGGAGAAGAGTGTTGTTAGGAAAAAGGAGAAAAAGCCGAAGGAAAGTCGTGCCCATATAGCTTGGGAAGATAACGATGGCTCAACAGGTAGCTCATCACAAGATGAAAGTGAAGAAGCAAACTTGTTTCTCATGGCTGGATATGAGTCATCCTCATCAAGCCAAGTAAGTTCCCTATCATCAAAAGACAAGAATGACTATAATCAATTATTGCATGACCTTGAAGAATTGCATAGTGAAGCTAACAAAATTGTTGTCATAAATAATTGAATGTCCAAACATTAAAGAAGAAAAGGAGAAGAGTGTTGTTTGGAAAAAGGAGAAGCAGAAGGAAAAACATGCCTAAATAGCTAGGGAAGATAATGATGACTCAATAAGTAGCTCATCACAAGATGAAAGTGAAGAAGTAAACTTGTTTCTCGTGGCGGGATATGAGTCGTCCTCGTCAAGCCAAGTAAGTTACCTATCATCAAAAGACAAGAATGACTCTAATCAATTGTTGCATGACTTTGAATAATTGTAAAGTGAAGCTAAGAAAATTTTTGTCATAAATAATTGAATGTCCAAACATTAATAAAGAAAAGGAGAATAGTGTTGTCAGAAAATGGAGAAGAAACCAAAGGAAAGACATGCCTACAAAGCTTGGGAAGATAATGATGACTCAACAAGTAGCTCATCACGAGATGAAAGTGAAGAAGCAAACTTGTGTCTCACGGATAGATATGAGTCATCCTCATTAAGCCAAGTAAGTTCCCTATCATCAAAAGACAAGAATGACTACAATAAGTTGTTGCATGAATTTGAAAAATTGCATAGTGCAGCTAACAGAATTGTCGTCATAAACTATCGATTTTTTAAAAGTTGATTTTGAAAATCTAGACATGATCTTATAAAGTGAAATATCTTATAAAAACATGTGTAAAGTTGATATGGTAGCATTGTCTCATCTTTGATGCATGTGGTAGCATTGTATTAATAGGAAAAAGAGTCAACAATATATACTTGTTTGATCTGCATCATGCATCATATAGTATACATTGCTTGCTTACGAAAGAGGATGATACTTGGTTATGCATAAAAGGCATTGCACATACACATGCAACATTTAAATCGACTAAATAGAAAACAGTTGGTTGAAGGTTTACCAAAGCTCAACTTTTAGAAGGATAGAGTGTGTAAAGCTTGTCAAAAGGGAAAATAGACCATGGTCTCTTTTAAAACCAAAAATTGTGTTTCAACTGAAAGACCTTTGAAGTTGCTTCACACAGATCTATTTGGACCCTCACGAACCATGAGTCTTAGTGGAAACCTTTATGTCTTAGCATAGTAAATAATGTCTCTAAGTTTCATGGACATTGTTTTTAGCAGCCAAGAATGATACTTTTCATGCTTTCAAAAGGTTTAGCAAGGTTTTAGAAAATGAAAAGAGTTCTAAGATTATGTCTATTCGAAGTGATCATGGTGGAAAGTTTCAAAATGAAAAGTTTGAACATTTTTGTGAAAAATGTGGAATTAAGAACAATTTTCAGCTTCTAGAACTCTACAACAAAATGGAGTAGTTGAAAGAAAGAATACATCACTTGAAAAACTTGTTAGGACCATGTTAAAGGAAACTTCATTACCAAAGTACTTTAAAGCTGATGCAGTCAACACATCTTGCTTTGTGTTAAATTGTGTGTTTATTAGGCTTATTTTGAAGAAAACCCCTTATCAGCTTTTCAAAAATCGAAGGCCTGTTTTGACTCACCTAAAAGTGTTTGGTTGTAAATGCTTCATTTTAAATAATGGTAAAGAAATACTTGGTAAGTTTGATGCTAAAGTGGATAAAGGTATATTTCTTGGTTATACTACATATAATCATGTATAACAAAAGGCTAATGACTGTTGAAGAGTCCATGCATGTGGTATTTGATGAAATTAACCCAAAACTACAAGATCAAGGGTCTAAGAATGCAGATGACGAAGATATGCTTTGGGAGAAGCTATCTGGAACAATAAATCAATCAGTTGCCCTACCTAAGGAATGGACAAAACCTAAAGGGCTATTAAAGGACAACATCATTTGTGATTTTAATCAGGGGGTATCCACTAGATGCAGAATTACTTACTGTGTACATGTTGCATTTGTGTCTCAAATTGAACCTAAAAATGTGAATGAGGCTTTAAGTGATAGTAATTGGGTTATGGCTATGCAAGATGAACTTAATCAATTCAGAAGAAATGATGTGTGGTTTCTAGTTCCAATACAACACTCTAAAAGCAAACATATTGAGATAAGACATAACTTCTTTAGAGATCATGGTCAAAAAGGTGATTGTAAAATTAAGTTTGTTATAATTGAAAATCAATTGGCTGATTTGATCACAAAACCATTAGCTCGAGATAGATTTAACAAACTAAGAACTGAACTAGGCATATTGGGTATTAAAAATGTAATTTGATGTGTTTTTAGCATGTTAATCTTATTAATCCATGTATTGATCTCATTTAAATAAGCTAATGTATGGATAAAATGTGAACTGTCATAGTTAGTCTGTTGATTTTACAAATTTATGCATTGCTTTAACTTAAACAGTCACTATATGCAGAAAATAGAATCTATCACATCTTTTAGTCTGTTGATTTTACAAATCTATGCATTGATTTCACTTAAACAGTCATTGTTTGGTAAAAATATAATCTGTAAAATTTTTTAGTCTATTAATTTTACAAATATATACATTGATTTCACTTAAACAGTCACTATATGCTGAAAATATAATATGTTAATTTTTTTAGCCTATTGATTTTACAAATCTTTGCGTTGATTTGACTTAAAAAGCTAGTATATGCAAGAAACATAATCTAGCACATCTTTTAATCCGTTGATTTTACCATTTTATGTGTTGATTTTACTTAAACAATATTTGGGTGCAGGAAATTAAATCTTACAAATTTTAGTCTGTTGATTTTTTAAATCTGTATTGAATTCACTTAACCAAATTCTGTGTGTAAAGAATTATGATTTGATGAACTTTTATTCTATTGATTTTTAGAATCTATGTGTTGATTTCACTTAAACAATAAATATTTGAATAAAATATATTCAAAAATGACTAGGTCAAAGCTAAGGTTACGTGGTCAGGTACAGACTGCTCTTAACAACTATTGCATAAGCTCTTTGATGCTTTCTTTGAATGCCTTTACCATAGAGCATATGTCTTGCATGATTCCAATGTGCATTGACCTCATATGATCTGAATTGATTAATCTAGTCATATAAACTCATTGGAAACATAGTGCTTTAATTTGATTCTCAAATTTGATGCATTTACTCTTCTTTGGTAACCTAAACATAATTAAAAGAAATAAATATGCACAATTCAACTAACTGATTAAGCATTCAACGTGTTTATTTATAAATACTGCACTTGAAAACATGCATTTGCACCCACATTTCTTAGATACAACCACCCCCATAGTCATCATGCCTCATCACTAACAACGCCATGTCCACTTCTCCCACTCCTAGCTCTTCAAATCATGAACACCAAGGAAGAATTGAGGTTTGGTTTTATGAACACCAATGAAGAATTGTGGCTTCGTTTGAGGGAAATAAGAACAACATCCAAGTGTTCCTCATAGAAATGACCAAGAAGCAAATCATCATTCCTAAAGTGCTAAGATACTCATGTCTGAGAACTAAATGGTTTAAGAATCTCTTCCAATAGCTCAAGCATTAAAAGTTGAAGACATTCCTTGAGCTTTCGAAGAAAATATACCCTAACTTGGTAATGGTATTTTTCACTAACCTACAACTCAAAAATTATGTTCTGTTGTCAAGTTTCAAAGGGGTTGGTTCAAATGGAGATTTCCAAGAAGGCTCGAAAGGATGTTGTTGGACTAAGGCAAAGAGGAGTTCAAGTGAGGAAAGTTGAAACAAGTGTCGTTGAAGAGTTGAACAAAGTGCAGTATGTAATATTTCGTCAGGATTTCCATCCTTTGATTTCACACCACATGGCCACAACCATGTGAACCATGTTCTACGTCTTCTAGGAATTACCTCAAGATGTCCTACTGCCATACCTATCGGCCACAACCGATAGAGCACGTGCGGGAAACCATGCTACGGATAACACACCGTAACATAGTTCGTAACGTCCCAAGACTACCAAACTCGTCAACCAATTACTGAGGAAGGCAATCTATCTAGACCCATCCGTACTAGCCACAACCAACACACTCTCACCTGTAACACTTTCCAACCCGAGCTTAACTCAAGAGTTGGTCGTGTTCATCCGCCATCTTGAGCTCAACTCAAGGGATGTCATTCCGAGCTCAACTCAAGGAATGCCACGTGCTTAATCCCTATCCCGAGCTCAACTCAAGGGATACGTTCCGAGCCATAACTCAAGGAACACCAGCAAGCCGACCTTTGTGGTGTCATAGAAGCCTTGTAGAACACGTACATAAAGCCAGCAACCCAATGTTGTTGCAGCAAGAATCGCCTGGCGCAGGTCACTTAGCGCTAAGCGCTGCCACTTCTAGACCATCTAGCGGCGCACGCATACCACCAGGAAAACCACCTCTGATGCCCATGCCTGCAGTTATCGCCTGGCAAGATACTCCTTACCGCTAGGCGCCACGCACTTTCAAGAGCCTCTACCAAGTCTTTTTCGCTTGGCAGGATCACATTTTCCGTTAGGCGCCATGCGTTCCAAGCTTCTCTGGTTTCCTTTATCACCTGGCAGCACACCCCAAGTCGCTAGTCAGCACACCCCAAGCCGTTATGCGCCACACCAGTAGCGTCACTACTATTGGTTTTAGGCACTTTGAAGCAAGTTCCAAAGAACCCCAAACACTATACATACAATCTATTCTTGCAGAGAACAAACAAGATAAGTTAGGCACAAGCATCACCTTACCCATGTAGTCCGCTATCTCCTCAGTTGGCCTCTTTACGGTTGGTACATGTCGGTTTGGACCCATGAGGGGTTACCTGCAGAAGGGACTCCGAAGCTCAAGTGAGTCAAAACTCTCAAAAGGTAAAATTAGTGATTAATGAATGCGTACCTTTAATTAATGGGGTCCACGTGTATTTATAGAGTATTAATTATTTCTGGTTATGGCATGGGTCGGGCCTTGGTTTGGGCCTCAGTTTGGGCTGTAAGTGGGCCTGGGCCTTGGCCCAGGCCCTTAGTTCGACTATTGTGGGCTCATTGGATGGCAGGAGGGATTTCATTTTGCTAAGTCTTTAGGAGCGGTCTGATCTGTTTACTTCTCAACTTATTGGATGTCGTCCTTGCCCGCACACTGTCCTAGGTTGGCCATTTTTTTGTTAGTTTAGCCTTCGTTCAGTTACGAGTTTAAGTCCATGCCGGCCCAAGTCTTGTACTTGGGTTGTTTTCGGCATATATGTAAGGGTTGTCATTTATATGGTTAAGTTGACCAGGTCCAGTACACCAGTCCCCCAGCCTTTGCCGATACGATGTATCGATGAAGGATGATATGTATTGATATGCTAGTCGAGATCGGCTAGGTGTGATACACCATTCCCCCATCCTTTAAGTGTGATGAATAGTGTTAAAGCTAGAAGAGGTTTGTGGCAGGTGAAAAGGCTTGTGGCAGTTGAAAAGGTTTGTGGCAGGTGAAAGGGCGTCAGAAGGTTGACTTAGGGAGGTTTGGCGCCGCCATTTTGGTACTTTGTGATGATTGAAAAGAGTTATGTTTTTGGCGGGAAAGGGTTATGACGCTTGAAATTCGTGTGTATAAATGAAGATGATGTTGGCAGTTCATTCACTCTGTCTCATTTGCAAAAAATCCGTTCGCCTGCGTTTAGAGCTGACCGATATCTTCTCTTCCTCCTCCGTCATCTTTTCTAAAGAAATCAAGTATGTCTAGTAGTAGCGATAGGTTTTCGTTGTCAGACTCAGGTAGTGAGCGGTCTAGGGATAGCGGGAGTAGTCAAGGTGATAATAGCGATAGGGAAGAAGTGGGTAGTGTAGGGAGAATCCCAGTGGAGAGGGTGGTTGAAATTAGGGAAGATCCGCCCGAGGAGCTGGCGGAGAGTAATTGGCCGGCGAAGACCGGATATGAATGGGTAGCGGCAGATGTGCGGACTCAGTGATCGTTGTTCCGATGGTCGCGTTTATTAAAATCGTGGTTGAATTGTACACCTATTTTCGAAAAGGGGGCGCGAAGGGACATAATTGCTCCAGAGCGGGTTACTGCTGTTGAATGCGCGTGTTATGGCCGAGAAGGAGCATCCGAAGAATTCTTCTATATGTATATGTGCCACTTCTCACAACTGCACATCCGACTACCATTCGACGAATTCACTATGGGAGTGCTACGATTGTTGAACGTTGCCCCTACTCAGCTTCATCCGAACAGCTGAGCGTACTTGCAAGCTTTCAGATTACTGTGCATGGCGCTGTACTTGGAACCGTCTCCCCGAGCGTTCCTATACTTTTTTGTCACGAGGCCGAAGAGTCCGATAACATGGTTGTCGTTAATCAGTCGGCCTGGTCTCAACAAATTGGAGGCCTTCACTCAGTCATTCAAGCATTTCAAAGATGGGTTCTTCAAAGTTGTAGTAAAAATGGCTGGTCGGTCACATTTCTATACTGCTGATTGTAATACTAAGTTCCCGTTCTTCTGGACCGACAACCCTTGGAGATATAAGGTGATTTCGAGGGAAGATCTGTCGGTGGGTGAGAAGGATGTGGTGGATACTTTGATGCAATTTAGCGATAAGATGCCCACTAAGGGCTTAGTTAGGGTGTATAATTCAGTTCACCCCATTATAGATATTGAAGGTATTTTTTTGTAACTTTGAGCATTGTTATTGATTAGAGTATTTTGACGATTTGTGTGTTGTGTACTTCAGGGCATATGGCGCAACTTGGCAAGAAGAACTTGACACTTTTCCAAACCCTTCGTAAGGAGAAGGCGGTGAAGGCTAAAGCTGCCAGAAACACTGTGGTTCCCAATTTGCAGGATTCGCTAGTAGACGTCCACGTGCATGGAGGTACAAAAAGGAAAGCGGAGTTGCCTATTATGGCGGGCAAGGGCAAGGATGTGAAGAAAGTGCGAGTTGTTGTGATGGGGGCAGGCTCGGCCAGTGGGGTGAAGGGGCCGAAAGTTGGGTTGATTGAGCTTCCGGAAACTACTGTTAGGAAAGATATTGAGATTAATGTGCCAAAATCGCTGATAAATTCAATTGACAATATGGAGCCAAGAGCTTTGGTGAAGGCCATGGTTGAATTTAGTAGCAAGACCTTGCTGCTTAGTCGACGTGTGGGTTCTTTATACGAACGAGAGCTGAAAGAAGGAAGTCAGACCAACGTGGAAGAGTTGCAGGAGAAAGTTGATAAGCACGATGAAGAGAAGGAAACTTGGAAGAAGGAGGAGTGAGAAGTGGAAAGGAAGAGGCTCGCTACGTGGAGGGTACGATGCCTTGATTCTGAAGAAAAGCTTAAGGGCAGGATTGTAGAGCTTGAAGCCGACTATGACGATATCAAAGAAAAACACGACGGGCTGAAGGGTGAACTAGAGGACTTAAAGAGCTGCATAATTCAAGAACACATCAATGGCTTTCAGAAGGGGGTTCGTCAAGCGTCATTTTTTTATGAGAATGTTGATTGTAACGACGCTAGGTTTGATGTCAATAAAGATGTCATTGATGGTGTGCTTATAGACGAGGCGGAATCTAGCCCAGAAGGGGATGGGGTGAAGGATGCGGTTGATGCTGATGTTGGTGGTAACGAGGTGGTGATAGAAGATGCCGAGCAGAAGGAGGCTTAGTGTTTTCAATTTGATATTTCCAATTTGGTTTAATGATTATAAGTCTGTAATAACTCGTACATTGCTTTATTTTGATGTTTGATATGAATGTCGGTTACTTCTTGGTTAATTGCTCATTCTATTTGTGTATGTATGAGATGTTTATTTGCGTGCAATATCGTGTGTGAAGGGTGTTCGACCCAGGCCGCTTACTTTTGGTAAGGGTAGGGAACTTAAACGAATTAATCATCAAGTTAGGGGTGTTCGACCCAGGCCGCTTACTTGTGGTAAGGGTGGAGAACTTAAACGAATTAATCATCAAGTTAAGGGTGTTCGAACCAGGCCGCTTATTTGTGGTAAGGGTGGGGAACTTAAATGAATTAACATCAAGTTAAGGGTGTTCGACCCAAGTCGCTTACTTGTGGTAAGGGTGGGGAACTTAAACGAATTAACATCAAGTTAAGGGTGTTCGACCCAGGCTGCTTCCTTGTGGTAAGGGTGGGGAACTTCAACGAATTAACATCAAGTTAAGGGTGTTCGAGCCAGGTCGCTTACTTGTGGTAAGGGTGGGGAACTTAAACGAATTAACATCAAGTTAAGGGTGTTCGACCCATGCCGCTTACTTATGGTAAGGGTGGGGAACTTAAACGAGTTAACATCAAGTTAAGGGTGTTTGACCCAGGCCGCTTACTTGTGGTAAGGGTGGGGAACTTAAACGAATATGAGAGTGAAAACATAAGAAAGTTGTACAGTTGAGAACCCTTCGTTTTATTTATTGAATATGGGGTGCCTCGTTAAAACCTCCCTGGCCAAAACCCTCCTTAGGGAAAAAAGACCAGGTGAGGAAAAAGAGTACACCCACGGTTACAAGTGTTCGGCTTATTGCAGCATACATTTAACTGAAATAGAGTTTGAGGTGGGATACATTCCAAGTGTTAGGTATCTCTTTCCCGGATAAATGTTCAAGGCGATAAGCTCCTCCTCCTACGTCTTCACGTATGCAATATGGGCCGTCCCAGTTGGCGGAGAATTTGTCATCCTTCTTTCTTGCACTACGGGCCATTCTCCATACTAAGTCCCCGATTGCGAACGATCGTGGACATAGGTTTGTGTTATACTTTCTGGCAGCTCTTCGTTTTGCAGCTAAATTGCGTATCTGGGCTTTTTCTCTGAGTTCGGGTAGGAGGTCGAGATGAGTGGCCATGTTTTGATGGTTGTGGGTTGGGTCGTATAGTTCTCGGCGCAGGGATGGTTCATCAATTTCAACTGGTATCATAGCGTCTGCACCGTAAACTAGGCTGAAAGGGGATTCGTTTGTTGCTGATTGAGGGGTGCACCTGTAAGCCCATAGCACTTCTACTAACTCTTCGGGCCATCGGCCTTTGGCGCTATCTAATCGTTTGCGCAGTTCCATTAGGATAACCTTGTTAGCCGCCTCTGCTTGTCCATTAGTTTGTGGGTGTTCTACAGAACTTGTGATGTGTTTGATGTCCAAGCCAGTGTAGAATTTGGCTAGCTCCTTATCTATAAATTGTCGGCCATTGTCGGTGATGATGGTGTGTGGGACGCCATATATGCATACAATATCCTTCCAAACAAACTGTTGAACCTGCTGGGCTGTGATAGTGGTTAGTGGTTTGGCTTCTATCCATTTGGTGAAGTAGTCAACGGCTACAATCAGAAATTTCATTTGTCCCTTGCCGGGTGAGAAGGGGCTAAGGATATCCATTCCCCATTTTGTGAAGGGCCATGGGGATATTATGTGATGAAGTTGTTCCTGCTTCTGGTGGATGAGGTTGCCATGTTTTTGGCATGGTTTGCACTTTCTAACATAGTCTTGGCAGTTTGCTTCTATGGTCGGCTAGAAGTATACGGCTCTAAGTACTCTAGTGGCCATGGTACGTGCATCGGAATGGTAGCCGCAAATGCCTTCGTGTAGCTCTTTAATAATATATTGTGCTTGCTCTGCCGTGACACATTTGAGGAGGGGTTGGCCGTACCTGCGTTTGTAAAGGTCATCGCCTATCATGGTATACTTGGCGGCCTTAGCAAGCCAAGTTTTGTCCGCATCCTGTTGGGGGTTGCCAGTTTTTAGGTATTGGATATAGGGGGTGGTACATTTATGGCTTTGGGGAGGAGCGATGTTGTCCGTTGGGGCATGGGTTAGGTTTTGACAAGTATGTGTTATGGAGGGTGTAGATAGTGTTTGCTGCAACAGGGATCGGTGGCAGCTTTTTAATTTGGTGCTGGCTAATTTGGAGAGGATGTCGGCTCTGATGTTGTCGGTTCTTGGAATGTGTTCGATGCGAACTCGCTCAAAGGCGGATTGAATGACTGTTCGGACCAGATGGTAATATTGTAGAAGGATTGGGTCTTTAATCTGGAATTCGTCATTCAGGTGTCCTACAGTAAGTTTGGAGTCGGTTTTGCATGTTAGCGTCCTGACACTTACTTCGCGGGCAAGGGAAAGGCCGACGAGGATAGCTTCGTATTCGGCCTAGTTGTTTGACGTTTTGAAGGCAAAGTGAAGGGATTTTTCGATGAGGATGTCGTTGGGTCCTTCTAACACAATGCCAGCACCGGCACCTTTTGGATTTGAGGAACCATCTACATGAAGTGTCCACTGGTCCTCTGTGGGTGTGTGCTGGAGGTCGTTGACAAAATCTAAGAGACATTGAGCTTTAATGGGGCCATGGGGTTCGTAGCGAATGATGAATTCCGACAGCTCGACGGCCCAGGATGACATCCGTCCGGCTAGATCTGGTTTTTGCAAAACTTTTTGGATTGGGTAGTCGGTTTTGACAGTGATGTTGTGGTTTTGGAAGTATGGGCGTAAGCGGTGAGCTGCGTGGACTAAAGACAGGGTCAATTTCTCCACCATTTGATATCTGGTTTCAGGATCCTGCAGCGTTCTGCTAACGAAGTAGACAGGATCCTACGTGCCTTCTATTTCTTGGACAAGCTCGGCGCTGACGGTGTAGTCGGTGGTTGTGATGTATACGAGGAGAGATTGGCGGGTGTCCGACTTGTGGAGGATAGGTGGTGAGGTGATGGTGGTTTTCAGTTTTTGAAAGATTTGTTCACAATCGCCAGTCCACGTGAACCAGGTGGATTTCTTTAGGAGTTGGACTATGGGTTGGGTTTGCTCAGCCAGTTTGGGTAGGAAGCGGGAAATGGCTGTGAGGCGGCCTATAAGGCATTGGACCTCTTTGATGGTAGTGGGATTACGCATCTCGATAATGGCCTTGCATTTTTCGGGATTGGCTTCTATGCCGCGTTGGGTTAACATAAACCCAAGAAATTTACCTCGGTCGACGCCGAATACACACTTGTCAGGGTTGAGGCGAAGGTTGTATTGGCGTAGCGCGGAGAATACCGCCGCGAGGTCCTCAGCATGTTGGTGGTGGCTTGGAGACTTGACAACCATGTCGTCAACATAGACTTCAACAAATTGTCCCATTAGGTGACTGAAAACCTTGTCCATTAGTCGTTGGTAGGTTGCTCCAGCGTTCTTAAAACCAAAGGGTATGACTCTGTAGAAGTAGTTGGCATCGTCCGTGATGAAGGCGGTCTTGTTCATGTCAGATACGGCCATGGGGATTTGCTTGTACCCTGAATATGCATCTAAAAAGCTAGGCACAAGCATCACCTTACCCATGTAGTCCGCTATCTCCTCAGTTGGCCTTTTCCCGGGTGGTACATGTCGGTTTGGATCCAGGAGGGGTTACTTGCAGAAGGGACTCCGAAGCTCAAGTGAGTCAAAACTCTCAAAAGGTCAAATCGGTGTATTTATAGAGTATTAATTATGTCTGGTTATGGCATGGGCCAGGCCTTGGTTTGGGCCTCAGTTTGGGCTGTAAGTGGGTCTGGGCCTTGGCCCAAGCCCTTAGTTCGACTATTGTGGGCTTATTGGATGGCAGGAGGGATTTCATTTTGCTAAGTCTTTAGGAGCGGTCTGATCCGTTTGCTTCTCAACTTGTCGGATGTCGTCCTTGCCCGCACACTGTTCTAGGTTGGCCGTTTTGTTGTTAGTTTAGCCTTCATTCAGTTACGAGTTTAAGTCCATGTCGGCCCAAGTCGTGTACTTGGGTTGTTTCCGGCATATATGTAAGGGTTGTCATTTATATGGTTAAGTTGACCAGGTCCAGTACACCAGTCCCCCAGCCTTTGCCGATACACAATCCATAACATGAAATATGCTTATCCAGTCATAATCACATGACTGGATCATAGTCCAACACAATGCTGAACAACCAAACAATATACAAAAGCATGAAGAATACATAACTATTGCCCCAAAATATCGCACGGGCAGTAAAACAATAATAATGATAATAATAAAACTAACAACAACAATAATAATAATAATAAAAATAAAACAAAACAATAATAATAATAATAATAATAATAATAAAAACAATAATAAAATAAAATAAAATGAAACAATAATAATAAAACAATAATACTAATAAGTTAAAACAATAATAAGAAAGTAATAATAATAATAACAAAATAAAGCAATAATAATAAAACAATAATAATGATAATAAAATCATAAAAAAAATAAAAAAACTCATAATAATAAAATAAAATAAAATAAAAGTAATAGTAATAGGAATAAAATAATAATAAAAATAATTATAAAATAAAATATTCATAATAATTGTAAAATAATAATAATAATAATAATAGTAATAATAATAAAAATAATAATAATAATAACAAATAATAATAAAATATAAATAATAATAATATTAGTACATAAAATAATAATAATAATAATATTAGTACATAAAATAATAATAATAAAAAGATAAAAATAATAAATAATAATAATAATATATAAATAATAATCATAATAATAATAATAAAAATAATAATTATAATAATAATAACTTGTAATAACAATATATAAATAATAATAATAAAATAATAGAAATAATAGAAATAATAATTATAATAATAATAGTAATAATTATAATAATAAATAATAATTATAATAATAATAATAATAAAATAAATAATAATAATAATAATAATAATAATAGTAATAATAATAAAAATTGTAATAATAAGATAATAATAATAAATAATAATATATAAATAATAATATATAAATAATAATAATAATAATAATAATAATAACAATTATAATAATTGTGTCGCATTTAGGAGAAAAACTTTCAACATCTCGGGAAGTCATAAAAAAAGAAGAAGAATCATAATAATCATAGTAGTGATGGAGTCACAGTACCCAATACAATGGAAACCACAAGCATACCTATACCCTCTCTAAAATCACATACAACAAACATCAAGAGGTTAAACGATAAAAGAATTTTGACTCAGGAGAAGGCTTTCATTCATCAATATATAATGCAATTGCATACAATATCATTAAAAAAGGAAATGGTAGCTCCCCTAACTTGATTATTTGGAATTGTTGTGAGTTCCCCCTTGATCACCAATGATCTTCCTTTGACTCCTCAATGCAGCTCCTTTGCCCCTTCCTTGGCTAGGGTTTTCTCAACCCTTTCACATTCATGCCAAAAGCAAAATTGACAAAAAGAAAGCCTAATTTGATCCTACCAAGGTTTGAACCCATGACCACTTAGTCACCATTCAAGTGCATAACCAATTCAACTAATCATGTTTCACGATGATTAATATAATTTTATGATTATATTATCACTCAACATGCTCTAGCATATTATTAAAAAAATAGTAATAATTAAATAACACACAAATGGAATACCTAGAACTTAAACCCAAACCCTCTCACACAATTAAGTACTATCAACCACTTATGCTAGTACTTTTCCACATCACATAAATCAATATTTAATTTCATAAAGGCTCCCACTACCCGCATTTATTAATTAATTATTTATTTAATTAATTACTTTTGACGGGTCTTACATTCCCCCTACCTTAAAAGTTTTCATCCTCAAAAATAGGACTTACCAAGAAATAGGTGAGGATAAGACTTCCTCAATGGTGACACATGAAAACCATTTAGTAAGTTTGTCTGATGCTGTGACAAAGGACTCCCGTATGCTGCTGGACCTATCCTCCTTGTGATCTGGTATAATCCGATGAATTTCGGAGTGAGCTTCCTTAGTTTGATCGCTCTTCCAATACCAATAGTTGGAGTAACGCTAAGAATCCCATGCTCTCCAGCCTCAACTCCAACGTCCTCCTCCTCTTACCTGCGTATAGCTTATGTTTGTTCTATAACGCACGCATCCAATCCTGGATTAAAATAACCTTTAATTTTGTCGATTGTAGCAACTCAGTCCAATAGTCATTGACTCACAATCCTAATACCCATACCATTGTATTCTACCTCTCTTACCATCCAATGCCCCTTACGGTACCAGTTCTGCCTTTGCCAATACTTCACTTGTATGGTTTACTCTCTGACTTCTCCTTAGCGATCCATTAAGTCTTGCAATCCTTCTGGTGTTTACATTGAGTCTTTATCATTATGTCTTTGAGATCTTGTTTCACCCACTTCTCTTTCTTCTCCTGTTCATTTCGTTTTGTTCAACTCTACGCTCCTCCTTACCCGGTTATACCCTGAATGGTTTAACATATCATTACCTCCCTTGCAAGATCTATCACTTGTTATTGTGACGATTTCATTGAGTCTACACCGCTACCTCTCCTATAACTCCTCAATCGGCTTCTTTAATTTCACACCCTCAGTAGAAACTATCCCATTAGAGACAATTTCTCTTGGTTCTGCTTCACACATCAACGTCGTAGTGAACACCATCGCCCTTAGATGGAAATTCTAGCACCTGCTCCGGCAATGCGTCTAAGAGGTCTTTCACAACTACAATTCCTTGCCTTTATATTTCATCCATCCTTGTTGGCCGACTCGGATTGTCATGACGTTATGCCCCCCTCCTTTCCTCTTGATCAACAAATTGTACTCCACGGTCAATTTATCTCCTTTGTTTCATCGACGCCACTTTGTTGGTATCCCCTCGCTCGGGAATGAAAGTAGGGAATAACCAATTTTCCTTGCGTTTCTGCCACAATCTTAAAAAGGGGTCGATTCCAGTTAATATCGAGTTGAATCGTTTGATCCCCAGTAGACCACCATATGAGAATACTTCTCCCTTTTCGATTTAATAATTCGAGCTCTGCCTCAACTTACCTTTAACTTGAGATTATCCCTCTTAGTCTCTACCCTTTTTGTTTTAACCTTCGCTTCATACTTTTCACCACTTACTACCTCTGACTTTAGACCTATGCTAGGAAGTAGTACCAATTTAACTTCCCAACTTCGCGACACCAGTATACGTTTGAACACCTCTCCTTATTCTAACCTTTGAATTCAATTCCTCTCGCATAACTTGTGGTATTAGTTCCAAGAACTCATTCTTGAAGATCCCCTTGCCTAACACATTGCTTTTGGGTTCTAACGTCGCTCTTAGGCTCATCAAACCAACTTAGCTTTCCTTGCCTACCGAGATATCCTTATTCATACTCGCATCTCCGATCAAGAGATTTTCTTAAAGGCCCTACCTAACCCTTGCAAAGCAAACAGATTGAGTTTGACCTTGATTCTATAGTCAGCCAATATAGATAACACACACATATCACAAAAAACGCAAACATAACAAGAAAGGTATAGGAGACAAACTCAACCTATCACCTTTCTCTCTTTTACCAAAACCTTTACAATTAAGAAAGGAAACTATCTCAGATATAGTCATGAGTGTGCACCATCATCACTCTACCAAGACATGTTCTGTTCTTAATACTTTCAGTTCACAAGTTCCTTTCCCTGTGCACCAATGCTTCTTGGAAAGAACTTCTCCCCTTGCGCACCAACGCATCGGGAAAGACAAGTAATACCCCTTACCTGCTCGCCAAAACCTAGTAAGAGCATTACTTTCCTTAGGTCTTATAAGCAACTACCCTTGCTTACCAAAACCCAGCAAGAGTACCACTCTTATCTGCTCACCAAAACCCAGTAAGAGCGCTGCTTCTACTCAGACCCGTAAGCGTCAACTCTTGCCTGCTCATCAAAACTCAACAAGAGTATCACCATTACCTGCTCACCAAAACTCGGTAAGAGTGTTGCCTATCCTGAGACTCACAAACAACAACCCTTGCCTGCTCACTAAAACCCAGCAAGAGTGTTGTTTTCCCTAAGCCGCACAAACACAACTCTTGTCTGTTCAACAAAACCCGACAAGAGACCCACCCTTACCTGTTCACCAAAACCCGGTAAGAGCGTCAATTTTTCCTAAGTCTCACAAGCAACATTCTTTGCCTGCTCATCAAAACCCGGCAAGGACATTGTTACTAAGCTTAGACATATAGGGTTAAGCACTAGAACTTAACTACAACACACAAGTTACAAACGAAACGCGTCAAGCTCACTCCCCAAGGCCCAAAAATCTTTTGAAAACCATTGCTCTAACCCCAAATGTAATATCCCGTCAAGATATTACGAATTTTACATAAAAAGTAAAGAAATATTATGTTAGATTCATTTATTAAAGCATCATTTCCCCAAAATGCGGGAAATTTAAAACTTTATTAAATCTATGAATAGTCCAAAATTCCATAATTTATAGAACTCAAAATAATATAAAACATCCATAGTGTTTACAATTTATTTTAAAGCCATAAATCATAAAAACTCTCAAGCTATCCCCGCTCCGTCGCCAAGCCTCACTGAATCCACCTTCAACATCATCTGCTCCCGTGTACCACTTACACGATCATCGCCAAACACAAGTAGATAGGGTGAGCTAATAGAATAAATCATATACATACATAACACATTTATATACATCGCTCAATCACAACAAAGGACTTCCATCCTTTGATTTCACACCACATGGCCACAACCATGTGAACCGTGTTCTACTTCTTCTAGGAATTACCTCAAGATGTCTTGATGTTATACCTATCGGCCATAACTGATAGAGCACATGCGGGAAACCATGCTACGGATCACACACCGTAATGTCAGGTGGAGTTCCCAATATGAACATAGTTCGTAACGTCCCAAGACTACCAAACTCGTCAGCTAAGTATTGAGGAGTGCAATCTATTTGGACCCATCCATACTGGCCACAACTAGCACACTCACACCGGCAACACTCGCCAACCCAAGCCATAACTCAAGAGTTCCTCGTGTTCATCCGCCGTCCCGAGCCACAACTCAAGAGATGTTATTCCGAGCCACAACTCAAGGAATACCACATGCTTAATCCCTATCCCGAGCTCAACTCAAGGGATACGTTCTGAGCCACAACTCAAGGAACACCAGCAAGCCGACCTTTGAGGTGTCATAGAAGCCTCGTAGAACACGCACATAAAGCCAGCAACTCAATGTTGCTGCAGCAAGAATCGCGTGGCGCAGGTCACTTAGTGCCAAGCGCTGCCACTTCCAGACCGCCTGGCAGGGGACGCGTACGCCAGGCGCAAACGCGCCTCTGATGCCCATGCCTGCAGTTATCGCTTGGCGAGACACTCCTCACCGCTAGGCGCCACGCACTATCCAAAGTCTTTACCAGATCTTTTTCGCTTGGCAGGATCATATTTTCCGCTAGGCGCCATGCATTTCAAGCTTCTCTAGTTTTCCTTTATCACCTAGCAGCACACCCTAAGCCGCCAGTCAACACACTCCAAGCCGCTAGGCGCCACACCAGTAGCATCACTACTACTGGTTTTTGGCACTTTGAAGCAAGTTCCAAAGAACCCCAAACACTATACATACGATCCATAACATGAAATATGCTTATCCAGTCATAATCACATGACTGGATCATAGTCCAACACAATGTTGAACAACCAAACAATATACAAAAGCAGGAAGAATACATAACTATTACCCCAAAATATCGCACGGACAATAAAACAATAATAATGATAATAATAAAACTGACAACAACAACAACAACAATAATAATGATAAAATTAAAAACAAAACAAAACAATAATAATAATAATAATGAAAACAATAATAAAATAAAATAAAAGGAAACAATAATACTAATAAGTTAAAACAATAATATCAAAGTAATAATAATAATAACAAAATAAAGCAATAATAATAAAACAACAATAATGACAATAAAATCATAAAAAAAATTGATAATAATAAAATAATAATAAAATAAAAGTAATAATAATAGGAATAATAATAATAAGAAAAATAATAATAAAATAAAATATTCATAATAGTTGTAAAATAATAATAATAATAATAGTAATAATAATAATAATAATAGTAATAATAATAAAAATAATAATAGTAATAACTAATAATAGTAATATATAAACAATAATAATATAAATAATAATAATAATAATAATAATAAATAATCATTATATAATAATAATAGTAAAAATAATAATAAAATAAATAATAATAATAATAAAATAATAATAATAATAAAATATTAATAATAATAGAAAATAAAATAATACTGATAATAATAAGATAATAATAAAAAATAATAATATATAAATAATAATAAAAATAAAAATAAAAATTATAATAATAATAACTAGTAATAACAATATATAAATAATAATAATAATAATAATAAAAGTAATAAAATTAATAATAATAATAATAATAATTGTGTTGCATTTAGGACCCTTGGCTGCCCATTCTGCTAGGGTTTTCTCAACCCTTTCACATTCATGCCAAAAGCAAAATTGACAAAAAGAAAGCCTAATTTGATCCTACCAAGGTTTGAACCCATGACCACTTAGTCAGCATTCAAGCGCATAACCAATTCAACTAATCATGTTTCATAATGATTATTATAATTTTATGATTATATTATCACTCAACATGCTCTAGCATATTATAAAAAAAACAGTAATAATTAAATAACACACAAATGGCATACCTAGAACTTGAACCCAAACCCTCTCACACAATTAAGTACTCTCAATCACTTGTGCTAGTACTTTTTCACGTCACATCAATCAATATTTAATGTTATAAAGGCTCTCACTATCCGCATTTATTAATTAATTAATTATTTAATTAATTAATTTTCACGGGTCTTACACAATACTATGGGCAATGTTTGAGGAATCTTGGCATTGAGATCAAAGCCTTCCATGTTGGTTGTCTCAAGGTGGATGAGAGACTCCTTGCTATGATGATCACCAAAATCATAGTCCCACGTGGAAGTAACAACTCTACCTTGAATGAGGGATACTTGATTGTCATGTATTGCATCCAAAACAATGTGCAAGTGGTTTGGATTTTTGTGCTTCGTGATCACATGGTGAAGGCCAAGAGGCTCACGGATTTCAGGCTTCTTTATATGGTGTTTGTCTCCAAGTTCAATGAATATTGGACTGCAAGAGGCACGGGTTGTGTTGCAGTTGGTGGTGCCAATGACCATAATGTTTGCCCTAGTAGGGCAAATCAAGACGAAGAAGAAGAACCCACTGCTAGAACAATGGAAATTTTCCCTTACAACTTTCTAGAAGACAAAGGCCCTTGTTTTCCCAGCTTGAGAGGATAGTTCTTCATCAATTCCATGAACTCAATGTGTCTCAAGATGCACATCACACCTTTTTCAATGAGAGGTTTGATGACCTAGACGACCAAATTCATGGCATTCATGATCTATTGACATCATTCCATACCAGAAACAATCCTTATGATGACTAAGTTTGTTGGCCTTTGGGATCATGCATTACATTGTTGGTGTTGTATTGTTCTTTCATGAGTTTTGTTTGTTATTTAGTCCATTGTTTTAATTTTTTAGTCTGTTGAATGTATCAAGTTTTATGTTTTTTTCTCTCTGTTTTAGTCCTTATCCCATGTATCGTGTGTTATGATTAATGAAATATTTTCCTTTATTTGTGTTCTTAATTTCTCTACTTCAGTTTGATGAATGCATAGGGGGAGAAATATTGATGAGGATTGAATTAAGAAATTGAAAAACTAGATTCTATATGAAAACCCATACTAGTGATAGGATGAGCATGTGCATTTATGTGTGTTTGTTATCTTGTGTGTTCTGCTTTAGGATATATTTTTCAGATTCACAAGCTTAACAACAAATGGAAGATGTTATTTCATAAATTAAATAGAGGTGCTTCATCAATTCAATAGAGATTGATTAAAAGTTAATGGAAGTTGGCTTCATAGGGGGAGATTGTTAGCACAAATGGTTTGATGATTTGATGCTTGAAGATTTGATGAAGATATGTGAAGTCATTGCATTGGAACGTGATAAATCCATGGTAAATTGATGAAGACATGAAAACTTTAAGATTCACGTGTTGATCAAGTTTGTAGTGTGTGTTGAATCTGAGTTTCACATGAAGAACACAAAGCTTGAAGATTGGTGCTCATTGTATAGACCATTTCGAATTATATAGATGTTTAGGGTCTTGTTGGTGTCTTTTAATCTGTTGAATGGTTTTTAATATGTTAATTGTCTAATGAAATAAGCCTATTGTCCCTATTTTTAATCGATTAAAAGTTGCGATCCAGTAGCAATTGAATATTCATCTCGTGGTTGATTTAATTCAATTTAAAGGTGTTTTCGGTTTTCAAAAGTAACCAAAGTTTTATAAAGTCAATTCAAACCACCACTTCTGGGCTAATTACCTATTTCAATACTCACAAACCTTCTCTTGAGTTCTTGGAAACTCTTTTCGCATTTTTTTTGTCCAAGCAAACGGTTAGTCTTTTATGGGTTAAATATGTCAAATGTTACTATGTTGGAGAATCCCTCAATGAATCTCATGTAGTAACCAACTAATCTCACAAAGCTTCTTATCTTTAATGCATTCTTAGGTATCTTCCACTACAACATTGCCTCTACCTTAGTCGGATCAATAGACATCCCCTAAATTGATATCACATGCCCTAAGAATTGCACCTCTCTCATCCAAAACTCACATTTGGACAGTTTGGCGTAAACTATTTCTCTTTTAAGATGCTAATCATTGTCCTCAAATGGTCTCCATGTTCCTCTTGAGTCATGGAGTATATAAGAATGTCACTGGTGAATACCACAACAAACTTATCTAAGAAAGGTATGAAGATCCTATTCATATAGTCCATGAATAGAGTCAATGTATTTGTCACTCCAAAAGGTATCACAACATACTCACAGTGCCCATAGTTCAACCTAAAATTCATTTTCTGCACATCTTCAGACTTTATAAGGATTTCATAGTAGCCCAATCTCAAATCTATCTTGGAAAATACCACTACTCCATGCAACTCATCCATCAAGTCATTTATCCTTCGTAAAGGATATTTTTTCTTGGTGGTGAGCTTGTCCAACTACTTATAATCCACACAAAGCTTAGAGTTGCCATCTTTCTTCTTATTTAGTAACATCAATGTTCTCCGTGGTGATACTCTTAGCCTAAAGCATTTGTTTTCCAACAACTCTTTTAATTGCTTCTTCAACTCCGCTAGCTCAATAAAAGCCACTTTGTATGGAGCTGATGACATTGTTCAACTCCTAGCACCAGGTCTGTGGAGAATTAAACTTCCAACTTAGGACGCAACCCAAACAATTCATCTAAAATACGTCCATATACTTTTCAACCGCAACAATTTGATTGTGCCCTTTATCTTGTTCAACTTCCATCTTCGTTAAGACCACATAACAAGTTAAAGCTCTCTTCAACTCTTCCAAAACTTATTGTGTGGAGAACACCTCTAACTCCCTTGAGTATGTAAACAACACTCTTTTTCTAATCACAATCTATAAGAACATGATTGGCAAATAACCAATCCATTGATAAGGTTATATCAAGATCTTATAGAGGTAAACAGATCAAATTGATCTTAAACCTTTGTCCATCTACAATCACAAGGCACTCAGCACACACAAAAGATAGAGATTCATTAAGATAATAATGTTGCTCTTTGACCAGCATGTTAGCACAATTGACCTTAGTGCATGGATTTGATGAAGCAAATTCACGAGATCATGTGTAATTGATGAAGAATTGATGAGATTCATTGATGATCAAGCTTGAGGTCTACTGCATTTGGAATAAACATGAAGATCTCAAAGATTGATGATTGGACTCAATTTCTAGACTATATGACGTATGTGTCTAGATGTCTTTTGTCTTGCGCTAGTCCTTTTCAATCTGTTAAAAAGGGTTTTAACAGGTTAAAAGGCTCGCTGCATATAGTTCTGGTATGAATTTATTCAATCAATTGAATTGTTATTCAATTGATTGATTTCACTTAAGTCAAGTGAAATCAAGCTATATTAGTAGGTTTTTCAGAGAGTGGATAAACTTGAGTAATATTTTAGCATGAAAATAATGGAAACTCTCTCCCTTATCTTGTTCTTCATTTAAATCTCAAGAAAATTGTTGTTGTTGATATCATGTGCCATTGAAGGTGCTCCTGATCTCCTATTATTAATACAGTCCTTCTCATAATGCCCTTCATGTCCACATGCATTTAATCTCTTAAAATTCACCATCTGATGGCACTCACGGATGACATGAGGTCCTTCACATCTAAAACATCGCAAACCCTTCTGTTGTTGATGCTAAGAAGGATTACCACCTATGGTTTTTGCACCCTACCTCCATTCTTCAACTTCTTCACAACTTTATCCTTCTTTATTAGAGCAAGGAAGTCTCTAATAGTCCTTCTCCAAAAACTTCTTCTTGAAACTCTCCCAAGGGATGGCCTCCCCTTTCTCTTCCATGATTAGCTCCATGCTCTCTCACTAATGTTCAACTTCCCGTGATATCATGTACACGGTGTAAGTTAGACTACTTCCCCATGGCACCTCTTAACATCAAACACTATCTCTAGGTCATTCATCCATTGGTCTACCTCATATAGGTTTGTTTTTTCATCAAAGTGCTTAGGACTATGCTTCAGAGAGTTCTCCAAACTTCATTCAGGTTGCCGAGAGCTTTAGGGTTGAAAAGCTCCAATTGTAGCCATATTGGCCTCCATCTGTTATAGCAGCAATATGTTTTTGTTGAGAGGCTTTAGCTGCTTGCCTCGCTACCTCCACCGGTTGTAAAGCGACATGATGTTGTTGTGCCATGGATGCACTTTGTTGTTTCAAAGACGCATCTATAGACTCAATTGCCCTTGTCAAAACATGCATGTCTAATGAGGGAAAAGGTGGAGGGGTTGGTGGCCTACGTGCCATAGCTTTTGTTCACACAAGGAAAGACAATACAATAATAACCTAAACTTAACACTCTATTTATTAACCTTTAATCTTTCATAACATTCAAACTTAAGCATCACAGACCCAAGACACAGGTCACCATAGAACAAAATTGATCTGATTCAAAAATGTAACAACCCAAGAAAATAAATTACTTATACTCTCTTGAGTTCCTACAAAATTAGTATTAAGCAAACCTGGCCATATGGATGAGAGAAATATACAAAATCATACAATAAAGTGTAATATAGTCTTGTCAAAACATTTAAGTCTTCTAAAATACATTTAATTATCAAAAAATTTCAAAATACAAGACTATTTAATTACACCACACCATATAGTTTTGTACATATCTCTGAAAGATTCCCAAAACACTTCCCTTAACCTACTAGCCAAAAACATCACCATCTAAATTCCATCTGCTCATAGAAGCGATCAATTCAAAAAAGACACAAACAATCCATAAACGAGGAGGGTAAGCTAATGATAACTTAAATATTCATATATAATAAGTATATAAATATATAGGTAAATCAAAATACCAAATATTCACTTCATAATCATAAAACAATTCTAATCCATTCACACATATATTACCTATAATCAATTATCGGGATTAATGCATCCACTAGAACTCTAGAAGCTTTGCTTTGCCATGTAAAGTGAAATCCTCAGTGTTACAAATTCTAGTAATGATACTTGGTTCTCCTCCCTTATCACAAAGTAAGCTCACTTATAGCCTTAGAAAATGGAGTCCTCGACTCCAAGACCAGCTATAGGAATCTCCTTCCCTCTTCACCCCCTAGATTCCCTCCTCTGTGTGAGTTTGTAAGTCTAGTTAAGTATAAGGATATCTTCCATTGAATGTCCATAGAGAATGCATAGCATTAGACTAATATATCATACCTCTCCTGCTTAGGAATCATATGACCACAAAAGTTCAACTCAACATAGATATACCATACATATATAACCATAGAAAGTCTCCTTGAATTATTCACATAAATCACTTGAATTAGCTCCTCAAATCATTCAAACCCGAAATTCCCAAACTCGCCCAACGACCGTATACACTCGCTCAACGAGTAGCCCTTAGAGGTTTACTTGCCCAGTGACTAAATGTATTGCTTAGCGAGTCCAGTACTAGGACCAAATTATGAATAATTTGCCTAGCGAGACAAACTCGCCTAGCGAGGCCCAATCCTCCTGAATCTTGACCTTAAATCAAATTCGGCATTTGCTTAGTGAATGTGTGCTCGCCTAGTGAGTAGACTTCCCCCTATCCCTGATAAACCTTTTGCTGCCTAGAGATTCAATCAAACTAACTAATATAGTATAGTGGTCAACCAAGGATCAATCCGATAGATAAGCAATTGCAAATGATTGATTTAGTGATATTATCTTGTGGAAACGAGTAAATTTATCAAAATATGCTTGAATTGAAATCAAAACAAACTTAAAATGCTATGAATATGAAAAAATGCAATTGTTTGATGAAATGTCTAAATGAAATCAATGCACCTAAAGTGTTTGACAATGCTAAAACTAACCAAGGCTATGGATGTGTGAATATGAAATGCCATGATCCTAAATTCGAATTGAGCATACAGAACACCCCTAACACCTAATTAAAACTCAATTGAATCAATATAACGAACTAAGAATGCAAATATGCAGAATTCAAAAGTTTGGAAAAAATCTCAAGAGGTATTCATCTGTGAATGTCCAGGCAACATTCAAAATTGATTCACAATGCATGAAATGCAAATGTAAAAATGCAGAATTGTTAGAAACAATCTCCATTGAGTATACGAATAAGAATCACTCAAAATGATCAAGTAGAACTCAAAATCCTACATCAAGAACCCTAATTAACAGTAAAAATGAATTAACGCATGAATGCAAAATTGGATGTAGTGAATGATGAATTGGATATTCAAATGGTTCAGAAACGACGTGTATAAGCTCACAATGAAGATGCAAACGAGAATTGAACTTAAAAATCGTGAACCAGCACTTGTTACTTGTTGTACAAGTTTCATTAGCTACCAACTACCACAAAATGTGTTTATCTACTTTGCAATTTCCACTTGGAACTTGGGTGGCAGGTGCTAGCTTACTCTAGTTCACTTGCTCATGTTTGGTGATGTTTCCACGTCCACGACCTGATGTAGCAATTGCTTGAGTCCAGCTGGCTCATAGCAGCTCCCAACTCATTCACTCAAAGGTTTTCCTTCAAATTAGGCTTGTATGGGTTTTAGTTCCACTTCATTTCTCACCACAATAGCAGATTTTGCCCTCAAATCCATTTTAACAACTACAATCTGAACCTCTGACTATACTTCCCCTTAAAAGAACAAGTTAGCATTCACAAAACCAAATTATGATATGCCTACAATGCACCTAAAAGAGCTAAACATGCAAAAATGAGATTTAAGAGTGTTATGCATAAATGGACCATGTTTCAACCATCTCAAAGTCAGAACAAGTTTGTTTCAATACGCTGAAACTTTCCCAAAAGTTGCCATCTCATTTGGAATTGAAATTCAAAAAGTCAACTCTTGGTCAAACTTTGGTCAATAATTGCACCAAAAACTCAACTCTGTCAAATATGAGCAAATTGGTTAGATCAATTGTACTTTATGGCTTCTCTAAATTTTGAGATGAGATTCTAGGTCTTCCTTATTTATTTCACTCTAAAATCTAAGAAAACAATGTTAGTTATACCAAACTACTTCTAAAGACTCCTAAAACTAGAGAAAATTCTATTTCTAAGTCTATCTATAAAACTAGGACTTACATTAACATGCCACTATAGATTTATGAACCTAAAATGCATGCTAAATTGAACCAACTAATAACACTTCTAAGGAGTACACTAATAAAGCATTAAAAGCACCTAATTAAGCAACTTTTACAAAACTAGACTAGAAACCAAGCTAAACTAATTCTAGACTAAATACTCCTAATTAACCACTTAAACCTACCCAAAATAATGTAATTGGCAAAGAAAAAATCTAAATATTAGGGATTTATCAGTCCCTTTACCAAATTCATATTTGGATGTCGCCCATCAAAAATAGGGTTTACCCAATTAGTCTGCATAACGCAGACAACATTATCTTTCAATTTGACATTACCAAACCAAACAAAATGTCCAATTGATGCTTCATACAAATTTAATAGCATGCCAATTTCATATTGAAACACCCAATTCACTCCAAGAAAAAAATTCACAATTTCATATCGAAGACCGTAGCCCACCAAATCAATTCACATGTAATCCAACCAACTCTTTTCAAAATACAGATTACATATCAGGCTATAAATCATAATCATAATGCACACTCAATCAATTAAAACGAAAATCACATATGATAGCTACAATTTTAGTTTCCCTCACCTTAGATGAGAAAGCCCCTTTCACACACTGAGGCTATCTACATCTCCTCACACACTGAGGCTATCTACATCTCCTCACACACATGATCACTTAATCAACTTATCAATACCCCTATTAGAGTTCTAAGGGTAACATCATGCTCAAAGAGCAATAAAGATCCACTAAGAGCAACCTTGAATCACATGCACATCTCTAGAGTTTACATGCAATTCAAGACCCAAAATGCCTAAAAAGGAACAAAATATGAACTTACTTTATTTAACTTTCAATCGGTGGGTGTTGCAGAGTTTCTCACAAAGAGCAATCTTATGGTCTATGATCTTCAATCAAATAAGGACTAAAGTCATTTCTAGAAAGAAGGTAGTTTTATAAAAAAAAAATGAAGTTCAATTAACTTTTTATTTCTAATATATTATAGTGTTATCTCTTTTACGAAAATCATCAACGCTCTAAAATCATTTTCTATGTTCTTGCAATAGATATAATATTATTTATTCAAAATTATTATATAATTAAAATTTAGTTTTTTAATAAATTTATATATAAATTAAACATATACATAAATAATATATGTAAAAGATTAATAGAGTGAACAATTAATTTGAAATGATACTTATATATATTTTATATTTTTATTATAGCATTTTTAATTTCTATCAACTAACTTTAAATTTAAATTAGAAAGTAAAATTTAAATTTAATTTACCAAATAGTTTATATTACTATTAGCATGCAAATATTAAAATTATTTTCATATAGTAAAATAATAACATTTAAATTCACTTTATGAAGAACATTTTACCCAATAAGTTTTCAATAAAAAAAATCAAAATAATTTTGTTGCATTTAATAAATATATATTTTAAAATATTAGGGTTAAATATGTTGTTTTTGCTTAAACTTTGATGCAAAAATGAATTTATCCTTATCTGAATTTGATACAATTTGCCCTCAAACTTTAGAAATGAATGGTTATAATCTTTTTAACACAATTAAGTTAAATGTTTTTGACGTGTAAAACTATTTCTATTCATTTATAAAGTTTAGGGAGGACAAATTCTTCTAAATTTAGGACACGGACGAATTTCAATTTCGCATCAAAGTTTAAGGATTAAAAACATATTTAAAGTTTTTTTTTCCATAATGGTGGTGCAGAAATTTTAAAAATTCCAACGAAGGGTAAGTCGTGCCAATATAAGACGACTTTAATTAAAATGACCTAAAGTCGTGTCAAAATGGCAAGACTTCTTTGTTGTCAAGAAGTCGTGCCAAATAGAGACGACTTTGATTAACTTTCTAAGCAAAGTAGTGCTAATATGACAAGACTTCAGTATTAAATTGATAATAATAAGTCGTATCATATTAGAGAGACTTTACCTTTACATTGATAATGAAGAAGTCATACCATATTCGGACGACTTCAGTTGGCTGAATAAAAATTAAATATTTTTTTAGTGATATCAATTAGTTAAATAATAATGCATATAAGTAGTTAAAAATGTTCATGATGATTTTGTTGATGATAATTTACCAACTTTGTTGTTCACTTTTATTTTAATATATATCATCCAAAAAAATATTGGATTTCATATATTTCTTATTAAGAAAACTTTTTCTTTTCTTTACCTTTTTATATCTATTTTATTATTGTATATTTTACATACAATAAAATTTTAACTTCTTTATTCAATTTAATATTATCAGAAGCAACTAAAAAAATTATTTACAATAATATGTTATAAGTGAAGTATCACATATTGATTCAACAAAAGTCTTACCATTATGGAGACATGTTGCTTCTATCTAATTAACACTAAAGTTGTGTCATTATGGCAAGACTTTCCTTATAGCCCAATAAGCTAAAGTCGTATCATTATGACAAGACTTTCCTTGTAATTGACGTCGTGCCATTATGTCAAGACTTTGGTCGGTTGAGCGTAATTAACTTAAGTGAAGTCGTCTCAGACTTTGACAACTTCTATCAAAAATCGATTTAATTTGGTATGACTTCAGCTCTACTTAAATGAAGTCGTCCCATATTCACATGACTTTCTCAAGAGAAAGTCGTCCTATGCTCTCACGACTTACCTCCATTGAGAATTTTGAAAAAAAGTGCACTAGTTTGGGAAATTACGTTTCAAATTATCCTACTATGACAAAAAAAACCCATATATAACCCTAATTAATATATAAAAACCACTTCAAAAAATAATTATATAATCTTTTATTATTTATTACAATTTATCCAAAATGTTGTTTTACATATATAATCTTTTATTATTTATCACAATATATACATAAGTACATCTTAAAAATAAAATAAAATGATAAATATATTATAATTTTCTTAAAAAATGTACACCTAAATATTTTATCTCCTAGCATATCAATATATATAACACTATTGACTGAATACTTTAAAAAAATGCAAAAGAATGCTTTAAAATATTTTAAACATATAGAGGAATATGTTTTTATTCAAAAAATAATAATAAGAAAAACATTTGTGAATTTAGTAAAAATATAATTCTTATTTCATATTTTTATAATTTAATTATAAATTTTAAGAAATAGTTTATGAAGAATTATTTAGAAAAAAAAATAAAAACAATAACTATAAAATATTGTTTTTAAATATAATATTAATAAATATTTTTAATCATTTTTAAAATCAATTTAAACATTAGAATCAACGTCTGTTTATAATGTGTACTAATAACTTTGAATATATACTTTTTTTTATATAAAATAAGAGTTGTAGATTTTTTTTTCAACTTTTTTTAATGTAGAAAATTTTTGTTTAATGTATGAATTATTATAATTTTAATTGTACCTACTTGATATATTGATGAAAAACAAATTAATTATAAATGACGAAGCACTAACAATAATTAATCATTTAGTGATAAAATTGTTATTTGAAATATGATTTTAGACTAACTTTGTCTATTGTCACAAGGGAATCTAGATGTGATGTAGTCAAGTCACCAATAAATTATTTTCAATGATAAAATATTGCAAAGTTTTCAAGGTTCACAAAGCATGAGATTAAACATCACAAAAGTAAATGAAAATTTGAGACATAAAAAATTGTTGATTGAATTTTCAACATTGAGGATGAAGACGTGAATTTAAATGAAAATAGTGAAAGCAATATTACATATCACAAGATCTTTTCTCTGAAATCAATGAATCCAGATATTTTGCACAATATAATGTCTCCTAGAATTTTTTAGGTTGGAACAATATTTTATCCTACAATTGCATATATAAAAGAAAAAAGTGCTTATTTAAATTCAAATACACTTGGCCAATTAGATGAAGACCACAAATTCAAGGCCAATAATTCACATCAAAGTTTTTTAATAAAATGTTTAGGTTAAATTGAAAGTAAAAAGTGTACCTATAATGCTTCTAAGAAACACTAGTTAGACAAACAATCTTTGAGCAAGTATTATTTCAACTACTATCATTACAAGTAAAATCATTGATGACAAAATATGTATACTAGAAATGGATTTGAATCAGGATTGTCATTCAAGCTTTAAAGAAGAAAACTTCCCTTGTTTTTATATTTTGTAATGATAATAAATAAGACTCAAAGGTAAATCACTTTCTAAGGTTAAACTATCTTCATTGTCTTGCACACGTAAACAACTATATATAGTTATTTTCAGAGTAAAAGTAAATAATATAAATTATTTTATCTTATTTTAAGTGGTAATAACTTGTTTCATTAAAACCAAATTCATTAAGTAGAAGAGTTTAAATTATAAATGTCAATAACAACTTGAAAATGTGTGTATCATCGAATAGTTTAAGTTATTTTTTTTCCTTTTCTATTGAAAGAGTAATTAAAAAGATAAAAATTAAGGTCTTTTAATTATTGCAATTATATCAATGTCATTCAATTTCCGCAATCATATGTAAAGGTTTTTTTTATTTGTTAATAATATATTTTAAATTTGTAGAATTATTTATTTTTATGTATCAAAATAGAATATTCAATTAATTATTCTTAAAAATACGTGAAAGTAGTAGTTATTACTTTATTTAAATTTAGACTTTTTAAAATCATATCATATGTTATTTTGAAAGAAATTATTGTAAACATCGTACCCACCCCTCTCTTTCTCATTCTATATTTTTCTCTTCCCCTCTTTTTTCTAATTTTTTTTTCCTCTCATCATCTTCAAGCAGCATCACCATAAGGAAGAAGAGTTCCTCCTCTTGTGAATTCCTTCCACCCATTTTTGTATAATCCTACACTAAAGGGAGAGAGTTTCATCTTGACCAAGCTTTCTTAAATAAAGTAAGTCCTTCACTCTACCCTTTTCTTGGGTCAAGAAAAATCCATACTCATGTGCAATTTTTTGGTTTTGCATGTGTTCCTTGGGCATTCTTCTAGGATTATAAAGAGTCTAATGGAAGTTTGAGATTCTAAAATTGATTTCTCTCTTGTGTTTTTAGATGCTTTGTGAATTTTAACATTTAAGGGTTTTTGTGAGACCAAGGAGAAATTCCTATAATAGGTAAGGGAATCTAGAACTCAAATCTTGTCTTTTTGATTCAAATGTTTGATTATTAATGTTTGGTATGTTATGAAATTTGGATTGTGATTGTGTGTTTGTAATGTTTGTTGTTAAGAGAAATTTAGGGTTTGAAGTTGGGGTTTTGACTTGAGTCATGATTCTATTATGTGTATAATATGATAATTATGTATGAATTTGTTTCCTTTATACGTGAATCTATTTTTGTTGTGGCCTTTGAGAATAACAAGTTATATTACATTAATTGTGCAAGCTAAGGTATTTGGGAACCCTCAAAAATCACAAACAGGATCAGTAAATGAAGAATCATGTGTCTACGATATGCAGACTCGCTCGGCGAGCTTGTTTCCCAATGGATGAGTATCAAAAATCGAATTGGCAAAATTCTATAAATTTTTTACCATTGGGCGAGTATATGCTTGCTAGGCGAAACCCAAATTCGAGTTATAACGCAAAGTTAGGGGGCTTAGGTCACTAAGTGAGTGGCGCTTGTTTGGCACATTTTTCTTTATTTTGTTCGAGTAGTTGATTCGTCAAGCGAATAATTCCTCGTTAGGTGAGCTTATTAAGAGTAGTTCCAAGGGTATACTCACTGAGCGATTCAAATCTTGGTTGGCTGAGTGTGAATTTGCATATGTGGTATACTTGATTTATTAATGTGTTTGTTTTTAGGATTAGTGAATTTAACACAATTAGGTTTAGATAGTGTATTTGATAAGTTTGGAACTGGATGTGATTTATAAAGAGAAAGAAAACAATGCCTGAGGCTAAAAGATCAAATTTACCATTCATTAGAGTTGTGTTAATATCATGATGTGTGAACTTAGTTTTATGATGATTTGGATTTAAGGATGTATAAGTATGATTCTATTAGTATAATAGGTAACACTTTAAATGGAAACACTCGTTTTGATATGTGGAAATGGAGAAAAGTACCTTCTGAAGCTAATGCAATAGATTCAAAAATTTATCATGCCTTCTGCATTATGCAAACTCACTAGGTGATCCATCCACTCACTGAGAAAGTGCTAGATTTAATTTTGGAAGAGATTTAGAGGAGGTCTTCTCACTAGGCAAGCAATCCTCTGGCTGGGCGTGTTGGATTTTCCTACTCTGAGTCATCTAGGGAAAATTTAGATTATTGCTTTGTTAATCGTTGGATCAAACTTAAATTTTGACAACTTGTTATAGACACGTGAATCTTCTATAATTTGAGGTATGTGGTTTGAGTTATGCATTTCTCCTTTCTGATGGGCTAAATGGATATGTTGAAAGGGAATATTATGGTAATGCAATAGAAAATTAATTATATGTTGGTAATGTTCAATTGAATTTAATGATATGTGATGAGTTTGGCTTGAAGTGAGATACATATGTATGACGTGGTGAGATAACATCAGAGTGGTGTAGATAAAAAGGATTTTTCATATATATTTTATTTAATATGTTTTATATATTTTATATATTTTTTCTAATTTAGAATACAATTATGTTTTGTTTAAAATATTATCACATACCTGATGAGAAATATCGTAAAACATAGGTTATATTCTATCCTAATATTCTCAATCACAAATTTGAAACTTTAAATTAGTAGATTAAATTAGTAAAATGATTCTATTAATTGGGGTCTTACAATTACAATTATAAGATTAAGCGCATTCTACTAAAAAGAATAAAAATAACTTAAATACATTACATAAATTTTATTTTTCAAAATACATAAATCTTATAAAAATATATAACTAACTTAGATACAATAAAGTAATAATATTTTATTATTTTATTTTTGAAGATAAAATATTTATTATAAACTTTAATTTTAAGTTTTCGGAAATCTCATTGGCCGGATATATATATATATATATATATATATATATATATATATATATATATATATATATATTGCAAAGTAAGTATATAATTAGTACAACCTTATAGTTTGAGTTTAAGTAATTTTAAAGTGTAGTTGAATTCCCTTTGAGTCAAAGTTTTTGAGTCAAAGTTTCCCGTTTACCAAACAAAATATTTTTTTTTGATAAAAAAAAAAGTTGAAACATCTAAAATACCAGCTGAAATATTTTTTTTCCTATAATTAAATATATGAAACCTCTAAATATTCAGAGGAAAAACAATTAAAAAATAGGATAGAGAGATTTCTATTGACAAATGTAACATCTTATTTAATAAATAAACTTAATAAATAGAGAGATTTCTATTGACACACCACGATGCCATAAACGGAAGAACAAGATTAAAACAATTGACAGTTATTCAAAATACATGCTCAAAGAGCAAAGCAGTACATAGGCCACAATGTCTTAAAAGTGTACTCGGAGCAAGGGAATCCAACCCAAGAGTTAGCTATGTAGCGGAGTTTCCATCACCCTAATGACCACGAGAGGTTCCCACATCTGCTCCCATCAATAAATTGATGATCATCGCAAAAGGAGAAAATCACACACAAGACAAACAAGCAAACAAAAAGGGTAAGCTAGCGTAAAAAGATTTTATCATACATTTGATCATACAGTTTAACAGCCAAGAATACATAATCCAACCAAGCATGTGATAGCAAACAAGTAAGTCTCTAAGACTCAAATATCCGGATACATATAATCAGTCGGATTCACTAGATGTTTGCACTTGTGGTGGCCTTTACTGCTCTATAGAGCCATTGTCAATGGGTTTCACTCTACCACGCACAAGGTTAGCCTTCAAACATCTAAGGCCATTATTCTGCCAAAGACTAGGGCCTCTTGCTACTCCCAGCACTCGAGTCAGTACGCTCTACGTGAGACTAACTAACTCTTTAGAGTTTCAGGATGCAATCCTTACTCTAATCCTTACTAAATTATATAATGAGGCACCACCACGAAACCTTACCAAGAAGGACATGGAATTACGTCTTAATCCATGAGGCACCACCATGAGATCTCACCAAGAGATTCATGGAATTACGTCCTAACCATACCATAGCCATGTTTCACCAACCAAACATAGAATTTTCATGCATACCAAACCTCATGCCAATAATCAACCAACGATCCAATCATGTTCCATACACAAATCATACCAAGTTCATCAATTCCATTCCCATAAATTACATAATACATGCATATTTACACCCTTCATGCTTTAAATAGGGCAAACCAAACAAATCATGCAACCAACAATTGTAAACATGGAAACATATAATCCTTCAAGCACATTGTTGTCAACCTCGCTCAAGCTAGCAACTCTCGCTCAGGCGAGAGGGATCCCTCGCTTAAGCTAATAGCTCTCCCCTAGGCGAGATTTCAAACAAGGGGCACTTTGAGTTCTTGCTCAAGCTAACTCATCTCGCTCAGGCGAGATTGCTCTCGCTCAGGTGAGAGGCCTTCGCTCAGGCGACAACTCGAAACAGAGGAGGGTGCGAGCCACTGTTGTTCTCGCTTAGGCGAGAGCTCCTCGCTTAGGCGAGAGCTTCTCGTTTGAGTTAAAGACACACTCGCCTAGGCGAGTTTAACAGGTCTCTCCTATTTTTCACGCGAGCAACATTCAAAAACACAGTTCAAGGAATATCCAACTCAGTTTTCATGCAGGTACAACATCAACTAGACATTCGAAACACGAATCACAACAGAACAGGCAATATGCTACAAAACTTGAAGAACCCTAACTTTCCTTACCTAGAAAATGCTAGCCAAGGACACTGACACCTAAGCCAACGAGCACTACAGCTCCAAGAGTAGATTCGAGAGCTAGAAACAGTGGAATAAAATGGAGTTCTTCTAGCTGAATGAAGAGTGGGAGCCAAACCCTAGCAGAGCTCACATAGCAGCAAAGGGAGAGGGGATGGGAACAGTTTCTGGAAAATGCAAGAATGAAGGGGGTTAGGGTTGGTTTAGGGGTTTTGGGCACCCTATGGGTCAGCCTTAGGTCCAACAGATTAAGGTAAGCCCTTAAACATTGGGGCAGAAAAAGTGGGTCTTACAACAAAAATGATTACTTTACCAAAAAATATGATTGTTTAAACGTTGATCTACACTTCATTCGCTCAGTGGTGCAATGTGATCAAGAAAATGAAAAGAAACGATTTTGGAAATTAAAGAGAGGGTTGAAGAAGAAAAACAAAAATAAAGGAGAGAGGTGTTTGTAGAGAGTGAGAAAATATAAACAGATATTCCACAAAGAAAATAATTAAAATAAGCAAAAAATAGAAAAAAATAATTGACAAAAAAAAAGTGGAGAAAACATTTAATGGGTGAAGTACTATGAAAATTTAGGATCCATAAATAATAAAAATTAGATGAAGTTTTTTTTTTATTTATGATAAACATTGTGACATTCAAAATTAAAATTTATCATATTTCATGAGATTTTTTTAAATTTGTTAAAAATTTTTGGAAATAAAACTTGTGTTTCTTTTTTAAATTTTAATTGACAAATAACTCCTCCATAAATAATTATTTTTAACAAAATTTTAAAATTTATAAATATTTTTTATAATATTTTTTTTTGTGAAAAATACTTTATACAAAAGATTTTGTAAAAAATTAGTGTGAATTTTTTGTTAACTTTTTTTCATAAAAAAATTTACAAATATTTTTACGAAAAAAATTTCAGATTGGTAAAAATATGAATTTGTTATAGTAAATTTCTAGTAATTGAGATTGTGTCTAATGGCTCATCCGCTTGTTCCTTTCTTACTGAGGTTGTTAATCAGTGCGTTTGTCCCTCCGTTACGATATTTAATTAATTAACAAATTAAATGCATTGAATTATTTCAATTTCATAAATTTAATTAATATAATTAATTTAATCACATTAATTAATTTAATTAACTTGATAAAATTGATTAGGTTAATTAATTTAAATAATTTAACTAATGTAATTAATTTATTTTATTTAACTAAATTAATTAGGTGAATTAATGATTTTAATTAATTACACTATTTAATGATTTAAATATTCTAAATTATTAAATATTTAAGCGATGTAATTAAATAAATTATTTAATTGATGCAATTAACCAAACAATTTAATTTATTAATCATTAATTTCTCTCCGTTTCTATTTTATGTATTGTTTAATTTAAAAAAAAAACTGCAATTAAGTTTCTCAATTTAAATAAAATATTATGTAATGTTCTATTTTATATTTTTTTTATCATAATCAATATGCAATGGGACGAGACAGGATTGGGACAGGTTCGTTATCCCATACTTATTTCTGTAGAAAAAAATTCATTCTCATCTCATATCCAAATCTAACAGGTATCAAACTTTTCTCTCGTCCTCATCCCCACCGGGTAATGAATAATCTCGTACTCATACTTATATATATTTTCTTATTACTTCAATATTAATTTTAATTAATTTTTATAAAATAATAAAAAAATATAGTAAAGGAAACGTAATATTATTAAATATTCAATATTAGGAGGATGATTGTTTCTTCGATATCAAATACTTTAAAATAAATTATAATTGTTTACATTTTAGATTAGAATACCAAATAAAATTTCATGAGAACCAAAATATTTATTAAATTTGCAAACATTAATGAAAGCTAGTTGATAAAATTTAAAAATATTTTTAAAAGATATAAAAGAAAAACAAATATTCAAATTAAAATATATTTTAAATATTAATTTACTTCAATTTTTTAAATTTTAATGAATCTCTTTTTTATACACTAATAAAAAGTATAATACATCACTTGATGAAAATGATGCAAAGAACAAATAATAAACATATAATAATAAAATTTTGACATAGATCTTATATCTTTTGAACTTCAATATATGTTGGATGATGATAAAAAAATATTCATGAAAATTACATTAAATTTTATATTGTAGTAAATAAAAGTTATTTATACAATTATAGTAAAAATGTTACAGTATGATTGATAATGAATTAGAACAAAAAAAAATATTAGATAAAATATATCGAAATAGTATTTTACATGATAAAAATAAACAATAAATAAAAATATTAAAAAATTAACAAATGTGTGTATTAGAAACAATTTGAGAGACTATTGAAAGAAATTACACAAGAAAAATAAATATATAATTAAGGGTATGATAAGATGAAAAATACCTTAGAGATATAAGAAAACTTTTCAAATATCAACATATATACTCAATGGTTGAAAAATAATGAAAATTATTTTAACAAAACAAAAGAGTTCTTTAAATGAAACAAAAATTATTAATAATAAATAAAGATTTTTTTTATATTACCTAGTAAATGAAAATTTTATGCTATTAAACACTTAAATTGATGTGAGACAAAAAAAAATTTAATTGACATATATCATTTTAACATAATTACATAAAGGTTATGATAAGATGAAAAATATATTGGAGATGTGAATGAGTTTCATGATAAACCAAATAATGAGAAGAAATAAAAAATAGAAAGTATATATATATATAGGGTTACTTAATTAATTGTGAATATTTTTAATAATTTAAATGGGGACAAAGATATGGTGGGGATGGGTATTATATCGGGGATATGTACATCCTCATACTCATCCCCATACCCAATTGAAAAAGTCAAAGATTCCCTATACTCATATCCAGTCAATGTGGAAATTCTCATCAAAATGGGGTCGGGTTCGAGCAATACCCATGGGGGTGGATTTATTTGTCATATCTAAATACACATATACACACCAATTATAGTAGACATTCGGTTAAGTCCGTACTCATTTAACTTTGCATCCCGTCTAAATCTGCATTTGTAAAGGAAAAATTCTCGGATCAATAAGTTTATGACTTTATTTTCACAAAAAATCATGTAAAGTTTTTATAAGACGACCTCAATTTGTTTTGTAAGAAGCAACGAAGGGGGAAGAGTGCACCCTTAACTTGATTTAACCAATCATAAATAAATAAGGAAAATCTTTCAACTCACTCATATTGAGATCAAAATTGATAATATTTTCTACTAATTTAAAGATAATATCGCATTGATCAACTTCAACTTCATCCAAACCAATTTCAAATTCACTATCGTTGAATTCAAGAGCAGCCTAGCAGCAGGCTGCTGTAAGACGACCTCATTCATGGCTTGATCTCTTTTATAAGAGTGTATTTGAATTACTTTCTCATCAACTCTGTATTCTCGAACAATACTTCGCATGGACTAAAGTTTGAATTTTTGAATTGCTCCAACAAAGCAATAATCTCCAAACCAGTGAGATCATTCATAGACATTGGCCTTTGTGTTCCATGTCTCCCAAACTGCTCATTTTTGTATTAAGGCAAAGTTACTATTTTAGAAAATAAAAGATTTATTATAAAACTCATTTTTGAGAAGATTTACTTAAATTATTTGTTTATTAAATTAGTTTTCCATGAATATTTTTGTTTATAAGAATATATTTCAAATTTAGAAATTAGTTATTATTTTAAAATTAATAAATCAAGATTGAGATATTGTAAATATTTTATATATTCAGTTACAATTTGTTATATATATATATATATATATATATATATATATATATATATATATGAATAAAATAAAATAATAAGTTCTTTCATATAACGTATCTTATATCTATCATATCATATTTTTCATGTTTTTATAACCCATAAAATTTCGATCTCAACAAGTGTGCTGAAAAGATTTATACCTTACCAATTATTTATTGACTTATGGAAATTGTCACAGTACATAAAAGGTTAAGCTTCTTATGTGCTTATTCTAAATGCAATCACATTCAAATGCATTCTCGTGACAAAGAAAAAATGGTATTTATAACAAAAATGCCAACTACCAAAGACTTGTGAATAAGATCTTCAAAAATATGATTGATTGTAGGTGACATGATGCTAAGTCAAACTCGTATTAACAACATGTCAATGATTTAAGGGGAGTCTTCATAAATGGTGATACAAAATGAGTCAAACTCTAAGAAATGCATATTTGGAGAAAGAAAAAAGTTTTTTGTATTTATTATGACATATAAGGGAATCAAGCCAAATCCTGATAAATATTAATCACTAATTGAGATATGTAGCCCCCTAAAAGATGCACAATAACTAGTAGAATGATTCACCTCTCTCTCATTATTCGTGCCAAAGCTCACAAAAAGTTATATTCGTAATCCAACTAATGCAAAAGTCGAGCAAGTTCATATGAGACTCATCGTGAGAAGAAGTCTTTTCGACTATCAAGAAATTCCTCGCTTCACGGCGAATACTATGTAAACAAATATATGAGAAATATTTGTTATAAACTTCGCATTTTTAAGTAAAGTTATCGATGTGGCCCTCATTTGAAAAAGAAACAAAGTACATATGTAATTTATCAGTCCAATCCTTAAGAGTTGGAAACTCACTACTAAGTGAATGAAAAAGTAGCACCTGGCCTTGTCACATCAACTAGAAAATCGAAACCATATTTCCAAAGTGGTAAAGTTATTATTTTAAATAATTGTACTATATGAGTCAAAAAGTTATTATTTAAATTAATTTTACGGCACAAGTCTTTGTATTAGTTACGTGTCAAGACGATCTGTTATGGCTCGACCCCTTAATGTAATCTATATTAGGAAAGGACAATGATACTTTAATCCACTTTTTTTGACCCACTTTTAACCCACCACTTTAATCACCATTAGATCATCACATCACATCACTAAAAAGAATAAAAAAAGATGATCTAATGGTGATTAAAGCAATGGGTTAAAAGTGGGTCAAA
>Ga0214542_1001998_pt1 | contig 42269 bp, 25 predicted proteins | sample CNSS1metaG_FD_160096 | JGI IMG/M metagenome (GOLD analysis project Ga0214542, IMG submission 160096) | Root nodule microbial communities from cowpea collected in UCLA plant growth center, Los Angeles, California, USA - CNSS1 | ecosystem: Host-associated > Plants > Roots > Nodule | place: USA... | reverse complement strand
AAACTTGTAAAAGTAACCGTTAATTTTTAAAAATTTAATAAATAATTAAATTATAAAGGGTAAAGTTGGAATTATGAAATGTGGACACAAAAGAGGGAATCCCCTTTATATATAGTTATAGATAAAATTATTTTTAATTATTAAAATAAAAAATTAATAAATTATAAATAATTTAAATAAAATGATTATAAAAATAAATATTTTTTTTGTATGAATGATTTTTTTATTATGAATAATTATTTTGAATTAAAAAATAATTATTAAATGGGTAAAATTGAAATATAGTTGTTTATTATAAATAATTATTTATATTTAAAAAATAATTAATTAAAAGAGTAAAATTTAAAAAAATTGTGTATATCAAAATAGTATTTTTTTTTATTAATAGTGTATTAATAGCATGATAATTTTTTGTTTAACATAACTTTTTTTGGGATGTTTGTTTTTATTTGGTTTAACATCACATTTCATTGTTGAAGTTTCATATTTTTTCACATTTTGTCACCAACTTTTAATTTGACAAATTTCACTATTAATATTTTTAAAGTATTTCTATTATTAAGTTATGTATTAGAAATGTGAAATGACCTCTGGCACAAAAAGAATCTCCTTAAAATTAAAAGAATATTAATTCTATATTTTACTAAACATTTTATTAGTTTAGTTTCACTTTTAAATCTTTTAAATTTTACATTATTTAAAATTTAAACATATTTTATCTCTTCAGGGTCAATGAAACAAATCTAATTTGTCCTTTATAATTATTTTTCTGAAAAAATGAATAAACCACACGTAAGTAAAAGTATAAGAAGTTTTATAAGTGGTAGTCAAACAATCTTAGTTTGAACATCATATAAATGATTATATGTCTTCTGTTGAAGTATTAGAATATTTAAGTCAAAGATGATTAAGATCTTAATAGATGATTGCAATATAATATTGGATGTTTATGGAATTCTTTACAAGTTTTGAAGAGCAAACTAGTAAATTTCATAGAAAATCTCAACAAATGCATAATCTACTCGTTGAACATTAAATGTTCTGCTACCATGGTATGACTAGTCAGATAAAGAATATCCTTTTATTAAAAAAAGAATTATAACGTAGAGGGTTAACCAACACATATTAATATATTGTATTTCACATTTACTTCATTGAGTGTGAAACCTTGTAAAAGCAATATTATATAGGGGAGAAAACTTTGTGTAATTAGTCTAAAATGACGTTATATACTCGTTACTAAATTTAAGTGGAGTTTTGTGGATAATGTGAAATAATTATGCACTTTTGTAAGTAAAAAGTAAAGTGAATGTGAAAATATTTGTAAATATTTATTTTTAGTAGAATCTTTTATAGTTTGTATTAGAGAAATAGATATGTAGTCCATATTTAGGATAAATAAGTATAAATTCCATAGTGTCTTTGTTTTATGGTTAAATAATTTCATTGATTTCAATTTTTGTAGGAAAATCTCAAGTAGATAATCTTTTTTTGTCTCAATTAGATCTCTATTTTAAAAAAATTATTGTAATTAATTTTTTTCTGTTAGTGGTGCATAAACAATGTTAACTATGTGTTACGTGTCACGTAGTTTTTTAATTTTTTTTAATCTTTTAATTTTTTTAATTTTTTTAATTTTTTTAATTTTTTTAATTTTTTTAATTTTTTTAATTTTTTTAATTTTTTTAATTTTTTTAATTTTTTTAATTTTTTTAATTTTTTTAATTTTTTATAATTAAAAAAAATAAAAAACAAATTATATATGTGAAGCTAACATTGTGATATGTGGTAGAGACAGTGTGATGTAGCAGTAACAGTTTGTTGTAACACTCATTCTCATTTGTTGCAAGGCTCACGCTCCTATATGAAATGCTTGGGAGTCATTAGTGTTGGCACAAAATGATCGCTTTACCCTTCTGCAAGTTGTAGAATTTTTCGTAAGTTGTGGTTATTGTGAACGTTAGGTTTGTTGCCGGATATTTATTCTAAAAGCCATGGAATGTTAGCCCATCACAATACCTCTCCTCTATCTATAAATACTGCTCGACGCCTCCTTTGAAAGACACATTTCACGCTTTCATTTCTTCTCTTAATTGTCGTTCTTTCATTCTCTTTTGTGAAATCCTAGGTTATTTATTCATTTAGTTTGAGAGTTCCTTGCTAGTGTTGAGATCCTTGAAAAATTAAGGAAGTTCTTGTTGTATCCTAGAGGAATTGCGTAACACGTTGCAGATAAGTCCTTAAGGGTAGTGTGAATCTACATGCCTCAAGAAGTCTACTTTATTCGTGATTTCCATCAGTTTATACAACAATACAACAATCTTTAGGACTTATGGCTGACATTAACAACATTCAAAATCTGGAGCATCAAAATATTATTTCCAGACCTCATACTATATTTACAAAACCATTCCCGGACATGTTGAAAATTGAGGTATTCTTTGGAAATAACTTTTGACGTTGGTCAGAGCATGTGTCTACCTTATTAGGTATGTATGGAGTTGCTACTACTCTCACATCTTCAAAACTCGACTTCAATACACCTGTAAAAAAAAGTTAAAGACTGAAATCATTCGAAAAAGGTATCCCAACACACTTTACTTAATGTTTTGTCTGATGACTTGTTATATGTGTACTACTCATATAAGGAAGCGAAAGACATTTGAGATTCATTGATTCTCAAATATACTGCCAAAGATGTTGTCAGACAAAGATTTGTCATAGGAAACTACTACTGCTGAGAGATGATTGAAGATAAAAACATCAATATCCAAATTAACGAGTACCACAAGCTACTTGAAGATATCAAACTAGAGAACATAGTTTTTCCTGGTGAGTTCATTTCAAAACTTTTGATCTAGAAATTGTCGCCATCGTGGACTAACTACAAACAACAATTGAAACACATACACAAGCAGATGTCACTACCAAAACTTATTACACACATCATCATTGAAGATACCAATAGAAATGAGTGTTCTACTGTAAGGGCCAAAACATTAACTATGGAAGCAAATATGGTAAAAGATAAACTTGCTCCAAAAAGGTATGAGAATAAACTTGATCAGAAAAAGAAAAACAATTTTCGAAATTCCCATCCCAAAGGATCCACCTCACCTTCAAGAAGAAGGGAAATAAATTTGTATGTGGAAATCATGCACCTTAGTGCAGAAGTACATTAATAAATGACAATCTTCTTAAGGCAAATATAATCGAGGGGAAGATACCATTGTTGCATTCATTTCACACAAAAAATCTAGTGAGCAAATGGGTAGACCTTGGTGCTACCAGGCACACGTGTTGTATATGTGTGGAACCTCAAACTGAATTGTCAGGGTTAATTCATACTGATCTAACTTATTTAAGAAAAATAATGTCTAAAGGTGGTAAACATTATTTTGTAATGTTTATAAATGATTATTCTAGATATGCTAAAGTATACTTAATCAAACATAAGGATGAAACATTTGATGTGTTTTTAACTTATAAAGAGGAAGTAGAAAATCAATTGAATAAGAAAATTAAGACTCTAATGGATTAGCTAAGCGAAAAAGTAGATATCTTGAAGAAATTATGAAAGCCATGGTAATTAGTTACGATGTAGTTGATAACCTGTGGGGAGAATATCTTCTCGGTGCATGTTTTTTACGAAATAGGATACTTCATAAGAAAATTGGTAAAACTTCCTATGAGTTATGAAAAGGTTGTCAACCTAATCTTAAATATCTAAGAGTGTGGGGGTGTCTAACTAAGGTAAAGTTACTCGATCCTAAGAAAAGGAATATAGGCTTTAAAATCTTTAATTGTATGCTTTTAGGCTATGTTGAACATATTGTTGCCTATAGGTTTATTGTTCTTAAAAGTTATGTAATTGAGCATAATCTATAGTGGAGAGAAACAATGTTGTGTTTTTTGAACATATATTTCCTTTAAAAGGTTAGTAATACACCCGAACAACCTATAGATACTAAGAATGATGTCAAGTGTGGATTTGAGAATAAGTAAAAGATAAAGGAAGAAAACTTCTTTTTGGAGATGACTTTTATATCTTTCTAGTTGAAAATGATCTAACAAGTTTTTTAAGAGCTACTAGTGCTCCAAATGCAACACATTGGGATAAGGCCATTATGATTGAAATTGAATCAATTTAGAAAAATAATATGGACTTTAGTAAATTTGTCGAGAGGAGAAAAATCCATTGGTTGTAAGTGGATCTTTAAGAAAAAATATCACACTGGTGGATCCATAGAAAAGTATAAGGCAAGATTAATAGCAAAAGATTTTACTCAAAACCCCAACATAGATTACTTTGATAATTTTGTCCCTATGACTAGAATTTTCTCTATAAGCTAGTGATACACCAAATAGATGGTAAGACTATTTTTCTAAATGTGAATTAGAGGAAGAAATTTATATGACTAAACTTGAAGGGTTTGTTGTTCTTGGTCAAGAGACCAAAGTGTGCAAAATTTTAAAATCTTTGTATGGGTTGGAATAAGCACAAAAGCAATAGCATGAAAAAATTGATAATGTGGTACTTTAAAATGTTTTTACACCTAATGGTGTTGATAAACATGTGTACTCTGAATCTAAAAGTGATGAATGTGTTATTATATGCTTGTATATGGATGACATGTTAATCTTTGGTACAAGTATTGATATAGTCTTTAGAACTAAATTGTTTATAAGGTCTAAATTTGAAATGAAAGATATGGATGAAGCCAATGTGATTTTAGGTGTTAGAATCATAAGAAATGGAACAAGTATATTACTATTCCAAGAACAATACATTGAGAGACTTCTTACGAAGTTTAGGTATTATGATTTCAAACTAGTGAGCACCCTTATGATGCTAACTTTAAATTAAAGAAAAATACAGAAGAATCTATTTCTCAATCTTAGTATACCTAGATATTTGGGAGCTTACTACATTTAATAAGCTTTTATAAACCTAATATTGCTTATGTAGTAGGTAGATGGAGTAGGTACACTCATTATCCTAATTAGGAACATTGGGATGCACTTGCAAGACTTATGAGATATATAAGAGGTTAAATGAATTATGTTATTGAATAAAGTGGATTTCCCACTGTACTAGAAGGATACATTGATGCTAACTGGATCTCCGATTCAGATGAGACAAAGTCTACTAGTGGTTATGTATTCACACTTGAGAATAGTGCAATTATATGGAGACTGGCCATACAAACAATTATTGCAAGATTAACAATGTAATCTGAGTTTGTTGCTCTTAAAATGGTTGGTAGTGAGGTTGAGTGGTTGAAAAACTTCTTAGCAAACATTCCACTAGGAATGAAACTAACTTCATATGTGTCAATACATTGTGATTGTCAATCGACAATAACTATAGCTAAAAATAAGAACTACAATGGAAAGAATAGACATATACAAGTGAGACATAATTTGGTGAAGCAACTGCTAAAGAGTGGAATAATTTCCATTGACAATGTGAAGTCAGAACAGAATCTAGTAGATCCTTTGACAAAACCCTTTGGAAGAAACATGATTTTAGAAACATCAAGGGGAATGAAACTTAAGTCACTTGCAAACAAATAAGTGATGGTAACCCAACCTTTGTGATTGAAGATCCTATGAATAAGGTTCACATGGGTAAAAACAAGTCACATGTTGGTTTTGATAACACTAAAATTGATTTCAAATCAATTTTGTCCATTCCTATGGTGTGTGTGTGTGTATGTGAAAGTGCTAGAGACTGCATTATTAAGAGGTTAAACTTTGTAATTAAACTTCTAAACGGTGTAACAATTTTAGTTTAAATAAAATTTTAATGATTTTTATATCCCTTGCGAGTGATGTATGATTTGCAACATACAGTTGATGAAATCACCTATATAAGTGTTGAGTGAGGCTGCTTGAATGAGATATTGACAAGATCTCTATAGCAGTTATGAATATCGGGCACACACATGGCTTAGTAAGCGCAATACAACAATAACAACAAGGATTGTGAGGTTGTACTATGATTGATAAACAACTAACACACACTAAGTGTTTTTGGTTCATATAACTTATTATACCAACTACATTGTGTATTAAGTTTCTCAATTTAAGACTCGTTCATTTAGCTTGCTATACCAACTCTTATGTATTACATCTCATATGAGATCCATGATTTTATTCTTTCAGTCTTTCTATATCTTATCTTTTGTAATATGTGGGGGATTGTTATAAAAACAAAGTATATAAATGTATTGAAAAATATAAACGTTACAGTTTGCTACAACACTCGTTCTCGTCCGTTGCAAGACTCACTCTCTTATCCAAAATTCTTGGGAGTCACTAGTGTTGGCACAATTTGACCATTTTCCTCCTCCGCAAGTTGTGGGATTTTTTACACGTCGTGGTTATTGTGAATGTTGGGTTTGTTGTTGGATATTTCCACCGAAAACCATGGGATTTTGGCCCATCACGATACCTCTCCTCCATCTATAAATAGTGTTTGATGCCTCGTCCAAAAGACACACTTCTCACTCTCATTTCTTCTCCTCTCTTGATCTCTCATTCTCTTTTCTCATTTCTTTGTTTTTTGAAACATCTCGAGTTATTTATTTATTTTGAGAGTTCCTTGCGAGTTATGAGATCAGTGGCGGATGTAGACCCTAATACGTTTTTTTTTGTTGGGGTGTTGGGGGGATGGGGGGCAAACATATAAGATTAGAAGGGGTAAAATATTTTTTTTTAAAGATATTTGGACCCTCATATACATGTAGGTTCACCGATGTCTAAGATTATCGAAAAATCCAAAAAGTTCATATTGTATCTTGGGGAACTCGCGTAACACGCCGTAGTTAAGTCCTTAAAGTAATGAATCTACACATTTTAACAAAATTTACTTTGTTCGAGATTTTTATCAACTTATACAACAACACAACAAAATGTGCAATTAGTGTGGAACTTTATGGTAAAATATGGAATGAAACCTATTTCTTATTTCAATTTAAACATAGTGTTTAAGAATTTTGGTTTAATTTATGGATGCTAATTGTGTTATAGATTTTTATCACCTTTATTATTTGAGTACTAATATTACTTATTAGGTTTAATCACTCAGATGGTACCCACTTTAGTAGAGGTGTCTCAATCTGATACTCGCTTTTAAAAAAGTGTCAACTGCAGCTAAACTTTTGAAAAAGTGTTTCAATTAGGTCCCTTTCAGACGAAGATAACTAATGTCATTAACGGCGTATCACGTGTCAGTATATGATTTTTTTTATTTTTTAAAAAAATTAATTCGTGTCAGGTCCCTGGTGTGACACGTGGCATTGCTAGTGCCATGTGGCAATGCAATGCCACGTATCAGTGTCACCATCAAATGTCACTTTGTTGATTTCAATTTAGTCTCCATGTATGTCTCAATCATTCAATTTAGTCCATACTTATGCATATCTGATTCAATTTTAACCTAATTTTTTTAATAATTAAAATCAATTTTTTATAAAATTAAAACTAATTAAGTATAAATTTTTTACAAAAATGAAGTATTTGATATTTATATTAAAATTTAGTGGTAAAAGTCATTTTATTAAGTCATTTTTAATAATAAAGATATTAATATAACATTCATACAAATAAAAATTTTGGTTTACAATTAGTAAGAGACAATATTGTTGTATTTTGGAAAAAAAAATAACAAAACATGAGTAGGTAATAAAAAGTAATTAATAAAGTATTATGTTAAAATTTCGTTTTTAATAAAAAAATATTAGTATAACATTTATACAAATTATAAATTTGGTCTGAAATGGGAAAGAAACAATATAAATATTAGTACTTAATTTTGTAAAAATATTTATACTTAATTAGTTTTAATCTTATAAAAAATGAATTACAAAAATATTTTAATTATTAAAAAAATTTGGACAAAATTGAATCAAATACACATAAATAAGGACTAAATTGAATAAAAAAAACATATATAGAGACTAAATCTAAATTAAGATTAACACATGAAATTTTATTTTCAAAAAAAAAATAAAAATAAAAATAAAACTACTGACACATGACACGCGATTAACAGAAAAAAAACCTAATTAAAATACTTTTTAAAAAATTAAGATGCAATTCACACTTATTTTAAAATCAGATATCAAATTCACACACCTCCATTTTAACTCTTGTTATATCTTAAACAAATAATGACCATGTGCGAAGGGTTTGCGTAACATGTACTTCAGTAGTGTCACCCAACAACATAAGCAAAATATCCTACACAACATTAAATAAAGGACATCGAGCACGTTGTGAATTAGATCCATCTATATCTACGCTGCGTTGACTCCAATCCCATCAACGACTACCTGCACTCTCGCAGTGTCTCTCTCCATTCCCATTCTCCCTGCATCACAAAAACGATGCCTCATTCTTCTTCTTCTCCTTCTTCCGTTCCAACCATTTCCAATCTCCGTTTTCGCGCCCTAATACTTGGGTTCTCCAAGAACTACGCAATCGCTGCATTCGTCTTCCTCCTCCTCTTCTCCCTCTCTATCTTCTCTCACTTGGATTCCCGTTCCCGTTCCCGTCCCGGTTATCCCTCCCATCCACGCTCCACTCTAGTTCCCTTAACGCTCCTCCGAAACGTCAATCGAACGCGCGCGCGTACGTCCCTAATCATCCCACGCGCCTCCCTCCTTTTTCGCCTTAACTGAATCCCGAATTTCCATCTCTCTGTGTGCAGTTTGCTTGGACGGGAGCGCCCCCGGTTACCATTTCCAAAGCGGGTTCGGATCCGGATCTCGCAATTGGTTGCTCCACATTGAGGTTTCTCATTTTGCTTTTGTCAAATTCGGTTTGGTTTCTAGAATAGAGAAAAGCTGGCAACACACTGCAAGAGAAGTTTGTTTGTATGGGAAACAGTTCTTGAGGTGAAAATATGAAGGAAAAATAAAGCATTTTTTTAAATTAAAAATTAATTTATGTTATGCATATGTTAAAGATAATAATTTAGAAGAAGAAAAAAACTATGCACGTATTTATTGCTGTTATTTTTTCTCTAATGCAGAAAATTGAACAGTACCAGATTTATGTTTCCGTACTATCGTAGCCTTAGTCAGTGTCTGTGTGATACTTAATACACCTTTATTAACACTTTGTTAAATACAGAAATGTTCTCAAAACACTCCGGCATAAAAATGTAATCTAGTTTGGGACTAGTATAGTCACTGGACTATCTACATTACGTATAGTTGAACTTTATGTGCTTTTTACTGATAACTGAAAACTTAGAAATCTGTCACATAGAAGTGATGATTTTTTACCATGTAATAGTTTCTCTTCAGACACACCATTTTAAATGCACTCTTTAGAATTTGTTCAATGTGTTGAAAATCCCGAAATAGTAAGGGTTTCATTCATTTCTTGTTTAAGAAGTCTTCTTTGTGATTTTATAGTTTCTAATGACTTTCAACTGATAATATAAAGCATGTGAGAAAATGTGTTACTAGCACTTCTCTCGAAAGTATTATTACCTGGTTTCAATTGTGTGCGCAGGGAGGAGGGTGAAGCTATTGATTATTACCTGGTTTCAATTGTGTGCGCAGGGAGGAGGGTGGTGCAATTCAATAGCTTCATGTACTCAACGAAAATTCACTCATTTGGGGTCTTCTAACTATATGGAAAAACTTATTCCTTTTTCAGGAATATTGAGCCCTGACCCCTCTCAAAACCCAGGTTAGATATCTGTAACTGTAACATGCTTATATCGTTGTTTTAAATTTTAAATTCCACAGGCTGCATCTGTCTAGAATTTCCAGCAATATCAACGTAGGTCACAGAAACAGATGCAACTTGCAATTTAAACCCTTGGCTTATGTACTGTCAAAGTAACACTTAACTGCTTCTATCACAGGATGATACTTGCTTGTCAACTATTTCTTGATATCTTTCTTTATTCTGTTTCTGTCGGAACTTACAATTTGTTGAAGAGTTTAACTTCAATGCATCGATGTATTACATTTTCCTATTATCATCCAATTCTGTGATGCTACATTCTCATGATTAAATGGTATGGTGACAAAGTTTTAGACACAGTAAGACATCATTGTTCTAGTTTAGGCATTTTGGTATTCTGGGTTCTGTTGATTATGTTGGTAGACTGATTGTGGAATAAATTTCTACTGTTCTGATATTCATGATTGTTTGTATTGGTGACATTTTCCCTCAAATTTGAATAAGTACATATCCAGCTCACCCTTAACATGCATATGTGGCCGTTGAGTAGATTTTACTGCCAGAAAGTGTAGAATGTGTGTTTGTTTGTATGTTGGTAAAAATAGATAGATAGACGATCTGATATGTTGAGAAAATGCTGTTACTTCATATTGAATAAATGATCTGTCAAACTTATTCAGATTTCTTTAACTGGAACAAGGTGAAGATACGCTATTGTGATGGTGCATCTTTTGCTGGTCACCCCGAGAGCGAGGTTAGGATTGATTTTACATTTGATACTGGTTGTTGGTAACCTTTATATATTTGGGTTTATATTGATGTATTTTTTAAACATATTTTGTACAGCAGAGAGGAAGCGAGTTATTTTTCAGAGGCCAGGTCATATGGGAAGCTATTATGGATGAACTCTTATCAATTGGCCTGTCCGAAGCAAAGCAGGTTATACTTTCATCACAAGAATAATCCAACATATCTTTTAAAATTTTCTGAGCTTGTTTATAACAAACAGGCTTATCAAAATGGATATAATACCTGGTTGTCAGTCTTTTACTCAATTTTATCACTTGCATTGTAAGCAGTAAATGAATGGACAATGTGGTCAATATTCTGTTTGTTCCGCACTTATTATCCTCATGCAATGCATAGTGAAAGACATATTATGCAATTATTCTTGTAGAACAGGATCAGACTTAGATGAAGGAGAAAAATAATGAAGATTTTATTTATTGAATTCTGTTCTCTATCTTGGTTAGAGAGATGACAAGTTTGAGATAGAAGAGTGTCAATGTACAGAAAGAACTCTACACACTCCTCACCGCTCTCAAACTCTACACCTCCCCACTGCTCTCAATAACCCTCCAAAATGATTTTTTTTTTCTCCTCCTTGTTTATTATTGACTGTTATGTTTGTTGCCAGCACAACAACAGCATTGACTAGTAACAACCTTTATTCCCTGCACTCTAGTACAACTGGATCAGATGCTACCCAGTCTTTTTAGAGGTCTGGACTCTTGAACTAACAATTTTCCAAATAATTCTGATGTTCCGAATTGGAGCTTCCCTGTCTTTTATGACAACCTTTAGCATGGTTAGTTAACTAACCACTGTAGTTCTTACCTAGTTGGCTATCTAACTGTAACATTCTGTCACAACTGAGAAGGAAAATTGCTTTTGAGGCATTTCTATTTGGCCTAGCCTATTCCTTCTCCTATAATTTCTTTGATTGGAGGTTGACAATCAATCTCCTTTGTATTCTTTCTAGTATACGTCCTTTTAATTGGGGTCCTGCGATCTTAGTTGTAAAAGATATATGATTTGGTCTTAATAATTATGTAGAGGATGATAATTAGGTATATTCTCCATTAATAGCCATTATTAGCTTTCTCAATATTATGCTTTGAAAGATCATAAATAAAGAATTTACATGTGTGATTAAACACACGATTCACAAGAGAGAAACTCTTTGTAGTATCATAGAGCTAGGTTTTCTTTTTCCCTGTATATTTCCCTTTTCTTTTTTTCCACAACGCACGTTCAAACGACATTGTTCATGCCGCATTGTCCATGCAGTACTGTTCACGCTCACTGTTCATATGGGACTGTTTGTGCGTTCTGTTCATGCAGTTGCTATGATCTTCCATTCATTAATACTTACAAATTAAGTTTTAAATATTAATTTTAATATAGTAATTAAGATGTAAAGGTAATAGTTATTTTAAATTATTTAATTAGAGACATTAATTAATCAATTGAAAACTTAGAAAGCATTTATATGATAAATTGTGTTCTAAATATGTATATTTAGAACAAATTTTAAAAATAAAAAATTAAAAAAGAGTTGGTGGGATGGCCCACCCTTTGGTGAGGTGGGTCAAGATTTTCAATGCGATTTGTTAGACAAGCCACTGACGGACTAAGTCAAAATGGACCGAGCTAATCCCTTTTACGATTGTCATTTCCCGGTTGAAGCATGCTTCAGACTTTTTGACCAAGACTAGTATAATTGATTGTTGCCCCAACGTTAGTGCTATGGATCCTAATTTAAATCTTCTTCTAGAATAGGGGGAGTGATTGAAAGACCTCAGAAGATATCATCATCGTCTACTAAGCAGACTGAATTACTTCACTGTCACTAGACCAAACATCACATGTGTAGTTAGTGTGGTTAGCCAATTCCTAAATGTCTCATGTGATAGTCATTGCTGTGGTACACATCCTTCGATACATTTAGAATGCACCAAGTTGCGATTTAATACATGCAGATGAAGGCAATTCCAAAACTTGTTTGTTATTCTTTCTAATGCTGATTGGGAAGGATTACTATAACATGGGAGGTAGACTTCTGGATATTGTCTTCTCATTTGTGGGGACTTGATTTCTTATTGGAGCAATAGGCATAAGATAGTTGCTAAATCCATTCCTTAAGTTGAGTAGTAGACTAGGGAGCAACTGCATGCAAGATTACATGGCTTTAGCAACTTCTTTGGAGATACACAGGATACTCGACTAATATATGACATGAAACTGCCATTCACATTGCATCAAACCAAGTCTTTCATGAGCCAACTAAACACAGAAATTGTCATTTTGTGGGAGAGAAGGTGCTATATGGAGAGATCATTACTGACTTTGTCAACTCCATTGACCAACAAGTAGACATGCTCACTAAATCCCCAAAGAGCTATGTATTGACCACATTTGTAACAAGTTTTATTCATGACATATATGTTCCAATTTAAAGGGGACTATAAAAATATGATTTGATCTTAGTAATTAGGGAAATATGTATAGGTGATAATTAGGGATATTATCCATTATTAGGTTTTCCTATATTATACTTTGAATGATTATAAATAAAATAGTTACATGGGTGATTAAGCACACAATTCACAACAATGAAAAAACCATTTAATAAACTTTTTGTTAGTTTATATTGGATAACTTCTCTTTAATCTAATTTTTGCTTGAGTTGGTCAGCATAAGAAAGTGGTTGTTCTTTATTGTAAATGAACTTTAGTAATAAGCACAAATATTTTCCATTTTCTGTTAAATGAACTTGAGCAATAAGAATAGACGTTAACATGATAGATTATATCTTTTCTTTTCAATTTGAACAAGTCCAGTTTCAAGTGTTAAAGGAATTACTGTGTTAGTTCTTGTCATTTGACATGAATGTAATTCTAAATAGGCAGTATTATCTCACTCCATACTCCAGATTATATGCTTTTGATATGTTGCACTGTTTATGAATTATGATGCATTAGCCTTGAATTAAAACTCGCTAGCATTTGATGATAGAAGACTGCTTCTGTAGGCGTTGCTCTCAGGATGCTCTGCTGGAGGGTTAGCAGCTCTTATACACTGTGACAACTTCCGACAAGTACTTCCTAAAGAAGCAACTGTTAAGTGCCTTTCTGATGCAGGGTTCTTCCTAGATGAGTAGGTTTCTCTCAACATGCTCCTTTTTCTGTCATGATAATTTCTAGTAAATGTAAACTGAAAGTTGCCGAAACACCTTTTTATTTTATCACACTATGGGTGATCTCTGGTTGATACTTCTTGAGCAAAAAAAGTTTTGAGTAGCAATGGACCAGAGTTTCATTAACCGCTATTGAGATTTGACAAATCGTGCTACTGGTACATTGAATTCTAATTACCTGTACATGGCATGCTCACCATCTCCCATGTTATGTGTTACTACTTAAAGTAATTAGTATAATCTCTATCACACAAATTTCAGGAAGGATATTAGTGGAAACAGTACAATGAGATCCTTCTATCATGATGTTGCCCAGCTCCAGGTGTGGTTGCTTATATAGTTATAGCAATATTTCTTTTAGGAATTACGGTTATACTTACCTGTTAAGTATAAATAAAGAAAAGTACAATGCAATTTTTTCTCTTAATTATATAATAATCGCAAATCTCGTTGTCAGGGTCTTGAAAAAAGTTTGCACAAAGATTGCATTGCTAAAATGGAACCATATAAGGCAGGTTTTTAGCTTCTTATTATACTTTGTTGCCTCAGCCTTTGGTATAATCTGTAACTGTAAAATTTGATTAGTTGGTCATATATTTCAACTAAAGAACAATCAAATGTATATTTGTAATGCAGTGTCTCTTTCCACAAGAAATTGTTAAAAACATAAAGACTCCACTGTTCCTTGTTCATCCAGCTTATGATTTCTGGCAGGTAAGCTCCCTTAGCATGCATGTTTCATTGTTAACATTTTTAAAAGAAATTCTCACATTTGATACGAGTTAAAATGTATTTAGATACGCAATATCTTGGTACCTCAAGGATCAGATCCCCTTGGTCACTGGCAAAGCTGCAGACTGAATATTCGCAATTGTAATGCTAACATGATTGATAAACTTGATGGTAAGTAAACACTGTCACTACCATATAGTTCTGGATATTTTGTTGAAGTCTTGGTTTATTAATTTCTGTAAGCCTTCAATTGGATTAGATTTGGAATAGCACAGATGTTGATTAATGATAATCTAACCTGGAACATAAATATAATAGCCACATCAAGGCATGGATAACGCGGGAAATTATGATTGTCAGGTTACCGTGGCTCTTTACTGAAGACTTTGAATGAATTCCTACAACGAAAGGAGATTGGAATGTTTATAAATTCCTGCTTTGTCCATTGCCAGACTGAGATGGAAGTAACGTGGCATTCTCCCAACTCTCCTAAAATAAATGATAAGGTAATCATAGTTTTGGAACCTCACATATGCAGTGTAGATAATATAAGCTATATAATACTCAAGACATGGAATTCACCCAACTATCCTGAAATAAATGATAAGGTAGGCCTTGTTTTGTTACCTCAGGAAGGTCATACAATAGGAAATTTGCTTTTTGGCAGCTAGCACTAATATAGAATCACAACATGGTACTGATATTTTAAGTGCCAAACTTAATTAGCTACTCCTCTGGACTAGCTTCTTTAACCACATCTCTCCATTAAAATGGGAAGATCCTTACTTGTTCTCCAGTCGACACTAGATTTTGATGTTGTTGATGCTGTGAATATGGTTCATTTAACACTAGTTGTGACAAACAATTCATTTACTTCTTGATAATGGCTTAGCAGTTAGCATTAGCACATATAGTCCGTTGTGATTGATCCGTATTTGGGATTTGACAACTTTTATGTTAATTGTCGTTAGAGTCTAACAAATTCTTCCGCTTTTTCCGATGCCTGAGATCAGTCACGGGACCATAGGCAAAGTAATATAATGTTTTAAAATATAAAGTGTAGTAAAATAACAAAACTTAATTTCACATTTTCTGTTTATTTGTATAAGCATTATATAGTTATTTTATCTGAAACTGAAATACGTGTCTTCCCCTTTCCCTCTAAACTCACACTTCTTCTATACATTAAAAAGAAACTTCAGCAAACTACGTCCTAGTCTGGTTTACTTCACATTGTACTTGTTTAGTTTTTGTCATACTGTCATACTGTTCCTTTTGCTACCCCTCACTGTTGTTGACCCCTGGAGCAGACAATTGCTGAATCTGTTGGTGATTGGTACTTTGATCGAGAAGCTGTAAAGCGTATTGACTGCTCTTCTTTTCCGTGCAATCCCACTTGCCACAATATGGATTTCACTTGAATACAAAACAAAACATGGGCTCCATTTTTAATGCCACATTTATCTCGGATCTTCGTCGCTTGAAGTTCATGAAGAAATATACTCCATTTATGCTCTTTCTTGAGAGTGTGCTGGGGAGTTAATCTTATTCACTTTTGCGTGATACGTGTTCTACAGTCTATAGATATTATGCCATGCAGCACGAAGTTTTCCCTTGACCAAGTAATTCCTCCCCGTCGTTGTTATATAACCATTGTATCATTTTTTGTCAGTATCTTTTTAAGTTTTTAAATTTTTTTATTGATTTCCTAATGCAGCATACTATTATTATTATATGTAATGTACTTGTTGGATCAAGTTTTTTGTAATACCTTAATTCTAACCGTAGTGTTTTGGTTAGATGTCTTTTCTCCTCAGATTGCCACATTCGTTAACAATTGATGTAATGACTTTTCTGATTTGGGGGGCAATAAAACTATTCATCAAACAAAAAACATTACAGTTTTGAATGGGATATAGCTCAGCAGAACATAAATATGAGGAAGAAATGACAAAATTGCTGGCAATCTGATGGATCAGTAAAGTTTGTGAATGTGGTAGAGACAATTGTACATCGTTGCAAAACCCATCACATACTCTTTTATTAAGCTAAAAACCGGTATGAATTTATGGACTATATATATATATATATATATATATATACACACTGGATGCATAATGAAGAAAACAATTAATGTACAGTCCCTCACATGTATCTATTGGTTATGTAAATAATATTAGATTTAATTATTCTAATGGTACCCACTCTGGTAGATGTGTGTTAATCTGGTATCCACTTCTAAAAGAGTGCTAATTATATTCCAACTTTTGAAAAAAGTGTTTCAATTAGATCTTTTTCAGACAACAATTATTAATGTCATTAACAGCGTGTCATGTGTCCGTTTGTGATTTTTTTTAAATTTTTTAAATTTTTAAATTTTTTGTTTTCAAAAAGAAAAATATCATGTGTCAGGTCAATAGTGTGACACGTGACATTGTCAGTGCCACGTGGCAATATAATGTGTGTCAGGTTACTATCAAATGTAATTATCCTTATTTATGTATATTTGTTTCAATTCTGGTCTATTTTTTTTAATAATTAAAATATTTTTGTAATCCATTTTTTATAAGATTAAAACTAATTAAGTATAAATACTTTTACAAACTTAAGTACTGATATTTATATTGTTTTTCTCAAATTTTATATCAAATTTATTATTTGTATAAATGTTATACTAATATTTTTTTATTAAAAATGACTTTTTAACATATTATTTTATGGTATATTATTAACTCAGGTTTTGTTAATTATTAATATTTTTTTAAATAGAATAATATTGTCTCTCACTAATTTTAAATCAATTTTTTTATTTGTATGAATGTTATAATAATATTTTAAAAAAGTGACTTAATAAAATGATTTTTACCACTAAATTTTAATATAAATATTAGTACTTAATTTTTGTAAAAATATTTATACTTAATTAGTTTTAATCTTATAAAAAATAGGTTTTAATTATTAAAAAAAATTGGGACAAAATTGAATCAAATACACATAAATAAGAACTAAACTGAATCAAGATGATATATATGAGAACTAAATTGAAATCAACACAATGACATTTATAGTGACCTGGGATGTGGCATTATATTGTCATGTGGCACTGACAATGCCACGTGTCACACCAAGGACTTGACACATGGTATTTTTTTTCTTTTTTGCAAAAAATAAATAAATAAATAAAATAAAAAATCACAAACTGATACGTGACACGCTCTCAACGGTGTTAGTCATTTCCATCCGAAAGGGACCTAATTGAAGCACTTTTTCAAAAGTTAGGATGCAATTGACACTTTTTAAAAGCGGGTACTAGTTTAACATATTTCTACCAAAGTGGATAACATCTAAGTAATTAAACCTAAATATTATTACAGTCATAACTTAATTCTAAATCAATTTGTAAGGTGAACTTACTCACATATATACTATATAATTTGACTATCTATATGAGATATTTTTGGATCATTTGTATCTATCACGAGTGGAATAATAGATCCAATTTTATCAAGTGCAAAATTAGATATCTTTTGGATGATTTGTCAGCAAATAAAATAATAGATTCAATAAATAACAATTTCTTTCATGATGGGTTATAACATGATTTTAATACTATGTTAATTTTATAAAATCAACTTGTAGTATAATACTTGCACATATTTATATATCGGAATTTCATTAAGTGACGTGGCATTTCCAACAATTATTTGAAGTTTTATTTCCTTCTATGTTAGAAGGATTTCCCGTGGCGATCCATGGCAGCCACTTTAGACATGGCGAGTGGCAGTGGCGGAACTGTCATGGCGTAAAAATCAGGCTGAATAAAGGAAAAAATCAGGAACTTAGAACAAAAAGAGAAGAAATGGTAGATGGTAGTGCAACAAAGGCGTGGGAGAAAGAAGGGCGTGGGAGAAAGTGAGAGAAAGAAGGATACAAAAAACCCTAATTGCATTTGGGTTCTAAAGCTTTAAAAAATGGGCCAGACCCACCAAAACTTTGTTTAATTAACCTTACCTACTTCCATTCTTATTTTCTTTTTTGACCCTAAGTTACTGCAGCAGTAAAATTCTATTAACTTAAAACACATTCTTTTACCCAAAGTAAATCTCCTTTTAATCTTTCCCTTCTCAACATTACTTTCCAACATCAAGTATCAACTTTTGTATCTGCCAGTCACCATTGCTAGCCGCTGCCGCCATCAGACACTACCAGCAGCTGCTGCCACCGGCCACCGCCTATTTTTTTTTCTTTTTTCAATATTTTTTTCTACCTCTCTATTTTCACTATAATTATTTTGCAAAAAAAAAAAGACATACCAATTGTCCAACAAAAATAGTGACCAATGATCATAATACTTCAATATCATTATTTTTGTATTAAAATTATATGTGGGGGTATTATATTTTCTTTACCGCATTATTTCCGCCATAACCCGTTATAATTTTCGTTATAAATTTATAAAGGTTTTTGAGATCACCGATATAGTCTGTTATCCAATATCAATAACACTGCTATTAATAGACCGTTATCCAATATCAATAACACTGCTATTAATAGAGAAATAAGATAAAAAACAAGGAACACAACCCTTTGATTCTAAGTACACCCACACTCTTTAGAGTAAGAATTTAACTACATCTCAGAACATTTTACTACAATAGAGGATAAGAAAAGCTAAACATTAACTCAAAGTATCTTAGATTTGGGCCAAGAAACATCATGAACTTAGAGCCCATTATATAATCACTAACACTCACTCCCTTAATTTCTTAGGCGATGTGAGACTTTTCAAGACATGTTATATTGGAGAAAAGAATATACACTTAGAATGTCATTATTATATAAGAGAAATAAAGATGGATTATATTACAATATATGAACAAGAGTTGAATATTTAAACTCAAACATATCAAGTATATCATTGGTTACTGCGTGAAATAAAAATATTTACCTATATTCATTAACTTAAATATAATGGTTCAGTTTGTGTACTGAGCAACAAATCTAATAATAAAACCAATCTCATCTAAATGATTATAACTAGATGTAAAATTATAAATATTCAAAATAAATCTAAAATTTTTTATGCTATTTTTTTTTATCGTTATGTCTTATTCTACATATTATTTTTATATTCGTTGAATTCAAATATTTGAAAGATTCAAGTAAGTTAATATTTTAAGAAAAAAAATTTTAAACATAAATTTACTCATCTCATCTCATGATTATGTGCAGCTTATTTTTCGCTATTCTTAAAATCACATTTTCGTAAACATCGTTTGTCATATCATATTAATACCCTTTATGATAACAAATTTAAAATTTAGGTTGAATTTTGTCAAATTTTATATATATATATATATATATATATATATATATATATATATTAATGTTATTCAATTTAGTAATTCAGAATTTAATCATTCATATATTAATCCAATATTTTAATTATGTTAATGTACTTGTTTTCCGAACTTGTATTCTTGATGGTGGTAAAAGATGCTACCATACAAAAATTAAATACAAAGAGTTTAACCACCCTAAAATTGAAACAAATATCAACAAATTAACACACCATTATATATAGTGTCAATATAAAACTATTCTAGTTCTTAAATTAAATATGTAAATGTCTTAGAAGTCAACCTCCTCACTTTTCTTCAGTCATGTATAAAATAAACTCTTTATCTTTAATTACGTGATATAAAGTAATTGATTGAGCTGTAGAGTATTTTAACAACCAAAAAGTTGTTAAATAAAAAAGAGAGGAGAGATGCAAGATGATGAATAGTAGAATCAGTAAAGTGTGTTTGGTGGAAGTGATGAATGAGAGAAGAAATAACTTAGAAAGTGGTAGAATAGAATTCGATATTATTTATGTAGGCTTAAATATTTTATCGGTGTAATTTTTGTAAAATTTGTTTCGTTTGATCCTATTTTTTTAAATGTTCAAAATAGTACTAATTTTTGTAAATTATAATCAATTTGATCATTTTTACGTATGTTTAAATTGTTAATGGAAAATGAACTTTCAATCATCACATGTTACTTTGTGGACTTCTAAATTTTTAAAAATTTTAAAATGTTGTCCACATGTCAAGTGAGCATTGTGACATGTGGTAGTGTCAGTGTCACCTTTAGAGCCAGTGTCACTGTCATGTGTAGTTAGTGTTATTGCCATGTGTCAGTGTCTCATAACTTATATTCAATTCAGTCCTAATTTTTGTTAATTTTGTTTAATTTAGTCTCAATTTTTATTATTTTTGTTCAATTTAGTTTCAATTTTGTCTTTCTCCAAATTGACCAAATTTAATTTTTATATAAATTTTATACTAAAAATTTTATTTTCATTAAAATTCATATCTATTTTAAGTATTTCTTTCATCATTTTTATACAAAACCTAACTATACTTTTGGAAGGAAATTATTATATATATGTTTGATTTTTGTTACATGTAAAAAATATGGTTAAATTTAGTTTAAAATTAGAGGATAAATTCCTCATCACTTTTAAAATTAGAAGGAAAGTTCTTCATTATTTTTTAAATAATAAGAAAAAGGCTTAACTATTTTTAAAATTAGAAGGAAAGTTTTTTATTATTTTTAAATTAGAAGAAAAATTCTTTATTATTTTTTAAATGATAAGAAAAATTCTTAGTGTAAATTTAAATTTTAATAAAAATAAAAATTTTAGTATAACATGTATATAGAGATTAAATTTGATCAATTTTGAAGAGGGGCAAAATTAAACTAATTTGAACAAAAATAATGAAAATTGAAACTAAATTGAATAAAATTAATGAAAATTAGAAAGAATGGAATATATGTCACAAGACACTGACACGTGACAATGATACTAAGTTAATACGTAATAGACAGTGACGCTGATTTAACACGTGGAATGCTAATTTGACATGACAACATTTTTAAAATTTTAAAAAGTATTTTTTTTAAAAGTTTTAAAAAAATCACAAAATGATAAGTGGCATCGGTGTTCACTCTCCATTAACAATTTAAATGATAAGTGACATTATTGTTCACTCTTCATTAACAATTTAAATGGCGTAAGTAAAAAAAGACTAAATTGACTACGATTTAAAAAAAAGTTTAATTACTTGTAAGGTACCCAATTTGTTGCTAGTGTGTCAAATTGGTACCCGGTTTTAAAAAAGTGTCAATTGCGTACCCAAATACGTTTATGTGCATCAATTGGGTCTAATTATTTAGACGTCGTTACAATGGTTAACGTTGACTGATTTAAGTTGGTCTGAGAAGCAATTTTATAACACGTGGCCATTATAGAATTACTGACGTGGATATTGTTGGTCTGAGAAACAATTTTACGTTAATTGTAGAAGCCAAAAATTAAAAACGAAATTTGGTAAAGTTAATTCTGGAGTTCGAAGAACAGAGATAGAGGGGAGAAGACGAGGGTCAGGCGAATCGACTCGCACAGGCTTTCACTGCGATTCAGTAGATTATCGGAAGCATCGTTGACAGCGACGTGGGTTGAGCGGTGGAAGAAAGCTATGTGTTCCTGGCATTCAGTAGACGAACCACTCGCGTAGGCTTTCACTGCCATTTAGGGTTTTTTGTTTTGTTTGAGATTGTGATAATTTTTGGGGTTCTGTTCAATGTATTTGATGTTTTGTGTGCTTTGATTGTTTTGCTTTTCTTATTTGTAATGCGGTGCCGGTGTTGGTCCCCCACTACATGTGAGGGTGACAGTGACGGTGTTGAGTTTACTGTGTGGTCCCCCCTTTGTTCATTTTGTCGTTGTCTTTGTGTGTTAGTGGTATGGTTTGTAATTTGTGTTTGATTGTTTGGGCATTTTCATATGTGATAGGGATATATAGATAGGAATATAGTAGTTCAGATGGACGAGAATTTCGAAGTTGTTTTTTACCATGGGGGAAGGTTTGTTAATGATGGGTCAATGAAATACATTGGAGAGAGTAGTATTTTGTCATATGACCCAGACAGATGGAGTTACTTTGAGATAATGTCAATTTTGAGGGAAATGGGTTACGTGAATGTCAAAGAATTGTGATATTCAGTAGGTGGAGGTGTTGTGTTGGATGGAAGGCTGGAATTACTGATCGATGATAGAGGTGCATGTCACATGGTCAACATCGCCACACTAAATGGTCAAGTGCACCTTTATGTGGTACACTTCGTCTGTGAGCCTATAGTAGTACATATGATAGAGGGTGGGACTGAGGCAGAAGTTGTTGTGGATGGTGCAGTTGAGGGTGAGGTTGATGTGGAGACTCGGGCTGATGAAGAACCTGTTGTTGTGGGTGGGGTTGAGGTGGAAGTTGGAGTGGATGTTGCAAGTCAAGGTGAGGGTGATGGTCATATGGAGGTTGCAGTTGATGAAGAACATGTAGTCATGGGTGGGGTTGGGGTGGAAGTTGGTGTAGGTCGTGCAGATAAGGGTGAGGGTGATGTGGAGGTAGAGGTTCAGGCTGATGAAGAAGATGTAGTGATAAGTGGGGTTGAGGTGGAAGTTGAAGTGGATGGTGCAGGTGAGGGTGAAATGGAGGGTGAGCCTGATGAAGAACCTTTTAAAGTGGGTGGTGCAGGTGAGAATAAGGGTGAAGTGGAGGTTGAAGCAGTTGAACAACCCGATATGGATGTGGAGGTTGAGGATGATGAAGAAGATGCTGTGGAGGGTGAGGAAACAGACTATGAGGGTGATGATGACTATGAGGTGAGGAGTTGGACTGATTCTGAAGAGGAAGTAATGGGTGAGGATGAGTTGTATGATGTTAGAATTGAAACCGAGGAATTGGAGGATGATCTGTATGATGTTACAATTGAAGGAGCAAGTGGTTCGTCTAGAACAAACCCAAAGGGTAAAAATGTGTTTGATAGGGGGTTGTCTGATAGTGAATGGGAGTTTGAGACATTAGATAGTTGTGGAAATAGTGATGCAAGTGATGACGATAGAGATAAGTATGGTAACTTTGGGATATTCTCCATGTCTAAAAGTATGGAAGACTATAATTGGGAAGTTGGGACATACTTTACTGAGAAGGAAGAATTCACTGAGGCTATTAGAACTTATGGTGTGCAAACTCAGGCAACTGATACCAATGGTGCTCAACAAAGTTAGATTACTGCATCTGAACCAGTTGTGCCAGCAGCAACAAATCAGCAGTAAAGTCACCCTACCCAGCCAACCCAAAATTCTTCATGCCAACAGACTCCAGTACCTCAACCAAGTCAGATTATTTCAAGCAATCAAATTCAACCAACAACAACAACCACTTTAAGAGAAAAAATGTCATTTAGGAGAGGACCAATCACGAAGCCATGAAGAAATTATGGAACAATTGTTTTATTTTGGAACATCAATATGTAATTGCTGTTATTTTACAAACTCAGTGCTGTTATTTTAGAATGTAGTAGTGTTATTTTGGAAGCACCTTACTAAGTGCTGTTATTTACAAACTCAGTACAAGTATTTTGAAGAACAATATTATGTAGTCAAATGGCATTCTGAACCACTTTAATATTATCTGTTTTCTCATATGCCCAGTTTCTCTTCATTATCAAATATTGTTAAGTGTGAATAAATGAAAAACAGAGTCAGTTCACTCAAACTTCTCATTCATTCAATAACAATTCATTACAACATTACATTGATACTTACTAAAACAGTCACTTTAACAACAGTTCAACAGCTCTTTTGTACTAACTTACAAACTAAAATTACATTAACGAAAAGCAAAAACATTATTATCACACTTACAATTTTAACCCATCTATCAGAAATCACAAGTGCTTTTTCCAGGGTATAAATCTTTCTCCTTTGTCTCCCAATGGTAGCATCTTTTTCATCTCCATTATCTTCATTCAGCCATTTGAAGTAATTGCACCCTTTAAATACCTCATTCCCACCACTTCGCTGTTTGCAAGAACAAAGAATCGAACATTAATACAAAATAGTAAATGCTAATTAAAGATTCAATCAAAATTAAATTAAAATCATACATCTATTCCGACCTTATAATTAGGACACCCCCAAAATTGTTTTCCAGCATTCCTAACTGTTTTAGCCACTCTCAACACAGCGTTCTCCCCACAAAAGCAAAGAGGGGATTCACCTAACACCCTGTACGAACCACCACTGGAGGAGACACTTTGCTTCTGCGAACCCCACGAAGAACATGAACACCCTTCATTGCGAGACATTGCAGATCCACCAAAAATGACATCTTCCAATCAATAACGAACTACAAAATGATTGAAGAAAGAAGGCAAAAGAGATGAAGCAGAGGAAGAAATATACCACACTGATAGCAAAAACCCAATTCCTCAATTAGGGCACAACACACTCTGATTTTTAAATATACCAAACCACATCCCTGTACAATTATTTTGTTCAGCCACAACTACTTTTTAGATTGACACGTATCCGTTCACAGTTGCCACATCATCTCATTTTTAACACCGTTTGTCACAATTTAACGGGATGGACACATAAATATATTTGGGTACGCAATTAACACTTTTTTAAAATCGGATATCAATTTGACACACTATCACCAAACTGGTACCTTACGATTAATTAAACCTTAAAAAAAAATAGAACCAAACAAAATAAACTTTACGAAAAATTGGAAAAAAAGTATATTTAATCTTTTAAGTTATGAAACATTGCAGTTCCTCTTTCATTTGCTAATGTTCCAGTCCACACTGTCCGGCATATCCCGGCGGCAGCGCCACCCATTTTCCACCGCCGTCTCCGCCGCCATCGCCGCAAACAGCGTTCCTGCCTCGCCGCTTCCTCCCCCATCTTTCACCATCCGGCCCCCAGTCCACCCTTGGCCTCGCCGCCTCACTCCTCTCAACCTCGCCTCCCTCATCTCCCGCCAGCACGACCCCGACCTCTCTCTCCAAATCTTCCACCACGCCCAATCCCTCTACCCTTCCCTCTCTTACGCGCCGCAACCCCTCCATGCGCTCTTCCTCAAACTCTCACGCGCCCGCCGCTTCTCCATCCTCGAGTCCCTCCTCACGCGCCTTCCCAATCCGCCGCCGGAACCCTCACTTGTCATCCTCATCCGCGCATACGGCCTTGCCGGAAAACCCCTATCGGCCGTCCGCCTCTTCCTCAAACTGCAACCCCTCCGCGTCCGAACCTCCGTCAAATCCCTCAACGCGCTCCTGAACGCGCTGGTTCAGAACAAACGGTACCGTTTAGCGCACTCTGTGTTTAAAAGCTCTGCGGAAAAATTCGGAATTGTGCCTGACGTTGTTAGCTGCAACATTTTGCTCAAGGCTCTGTGTAAGAGCAATGAAGTTGATGTTGCGGTTAGGGTTTTGGATGAGATGGGTTTGATGGGTTTGGTTCCCAATGTGGTTAGTTATACAACTGTGTTGGGTGGGTATGTGTTTACGGGTGATATGGAGAGTGCTATGAAGGTTTTTGGGGAGATTTTGGATAGAGGGTGGGTGCCTGATGCAACCACCTACACTGTTTTGATGAGTGGATTTTGTAGGATGGGAAAGTTTGTGGAGGCAATTAGGGTTATGGATTTGATGGAGGAGAATAGGGTTCAAGCTAATGAGGTTACTTATGGTGTCATGATTGAGGCTTATTGTAAGGGGAGGAAATCTGGGGAGGCTGTGAACTTGCTTGAGGATATGGTTGCAAAAGGGTTTGTGCCAAATTCGGTGTTGTGTTGTAGAGTTGTTGATTTGTTGTGTGAGGAGGGGAGTGTGGAGAGGGCTTGGGCGATGTGTAGGGGGATGGTGAGGAAAGGGATTGAGGTTGGTGGCGCGGTGGTGAGTACGATTGTGCATTGGCTTTGCAAGGAGGGGAAGGTGGTGGAGGCAAGAGGAGTGTTGGATGAACTGGAGAAGGGGGAGGTTGCGAGTTTGTTGACTTATAACACACTGATTGTGGGAATGTGTGAGAGAGGGAAGCTTTGTGAGGCAGCGAGGCTGTGGGATGACATGGTGGAAAAGGGTAGAGCTCCAAATGCATATACTTACAATGTGTTGATTAAAGGGTTTTGTAAGGTTGGGAATGTGAAGGAGGGTATCAGAGTGCTGGAGGAGATGGTGGAGAGTGGATGCTTGCCTAACAAATCAACATACTCCATATTGGTTGATGGGATTTCTGTTTCAGGAGGAAAGAAAGAGGAAATCGAGAAGGTAGTTTTGTTGGCCATGACTTCTGGAGTTGATGGGGACTTGTGGGAACTTTTGTTAAAACTTGTGATCAATTTAGATGGCAATGCAGCTAAACTGGATAGGATATTGACAGAGAATGCAGTGTGATAAAAGAAACTCTGGGATGTGCTTTCGTGTTTGATCTTTGGAAGTTGACCACCAAAGGGGATTGAATTTCTGAATCAAAGGGAATCGATGCATGTTTTGTATGTTGCATTGCATGTATCTCAATCCCTTTGTGGCGTGCTTGGAGAGTGAAACAAGTTCGGAAAGTGAGCCTGAGCTGTCAAATAGCTATGGGATTCTCATTCCATTACTGATTCTTGTTTAGTGAGTCTGTTTTGCGATTCGATTCAAGTAATGAAACATAATCTAATCATTCGAGGGTTCAACTGCTCAAGCACTTGGTTGGTTTCATTCCTAGTAAGCTGCATCTATTATAAGCATGCCACTGACTGCAAGCAAATTTTCCTGATGCTATTCTGGGTTGGCAAATTGCATTGGTATTTGGAATGATGTCAATGTGGTAATAGAAAAGTAACATCAAAAGGAAAATGTTGATATTCTTTCCCATGCCTATGGTTTAGCCTGCATCGTATAATGTTGGTCTTTGTAACTTTTGAGTCTAATATGGTAGCCAATTCAGTTGTGTTAAATTATACAAATATTCTTCAGTAAGAATACATTATATTGAGAGTGTCTGTATAATAGGGGGAAAAACTTGGGAAGTGAGAGAATAAGTTGAAAGAAAGAGCTTGAGAATTTGGAAGATCCAAGATTTAGTTCTGCGCCATGCTCACAGGATGTAACTGTGACATCACATTGTCAGTGACCTTCGCTGGAAGATTCAGTCCCAAGGATGAAGGAGAATGAGCACTCTGGAACAAAATCAGGCTCTAGTGTGCATCATTTCTTGCTTGAATGGAATAACTTAGCTTCATTATTTTCAATTCTATATAATTATGTAGCTTTTTCAATATCTTCATTTGGTAGTCTTATAAGTTTCTTCATTATAGTTAGCACGTTGTGCTGTCCTCAATCTTCAGAATCTCCAGCTGGGCACTTTTTGGTACCTTTATTTCTTTGGAAATTTCACCCAACTTCAAACACACATTTGTAAAAGTCAAGTTGTTGCAGTTGAGATCTAAGGCATTGGAACGCTTCAAACTTTCTCTGAGAAGGTTCAAACTATTTCGATTTGCGTTTTTTTATGTTTCATTAATTCGTTTTGTTTAAAACTATGACAAGTCGTCCTATATTATGTCATTGTTGCGTACCAATTTTAATTATATATGTATATTAAATAATAAACGAAGGCAAAATCGGTAAATGAACTAAGGTAAAACAATAAATTGATGTAAAAAGATTGTTATATGTCATGTAAACCAAGGAGTTGAGTGCTTAATTCGTGGAATAATTTGACATTGTCCGAGTTTTATTTTGTCAGACTTTACTTATCTTTTATTCTAGTCAAATTAATTTGAGACGAAATCTTCAAACACAGGTAGATTAGGTTTACAAACTAAAAGTTATTTGTATGTTCAGAATAAAAAATAAAAAAAGAATCAGTAGTAGTACTTCTGTAAACAATGTTAGATATTGAGTTATAACAACCGAAAATTTTTAAAAATTTAAACTGGTTTCTCGAAATTTTTCGTAATCAATTTTGGACGACCAGCCCATTAATTTTGAAATTAGTAGTTTTTTTGGGGTAAACAAATCATCTACCTAATCCATTCATAATTTTTCCAATCAAACCAGTTTTGTTGATTTCTTTAACAATAATTGTATAGCTAGGAAGAACATATATATCAAAGAAAAAAAAAACACCAATTGTTATAATAAACCAACTATTCGAAAGCTCATTTAAAAATCTGTTTTTATACAAGAAATTAAATTGACCAATGAAATTCAAGTATGGAGAATTTAATACCTCAGACCCACAGCATTGTCTTTTACAACCTTTGTGCTTATCATATACGTGTTGTAGTTGAAGTTATGATAGATTGCTTCTTGAATTTTCCTTATTGCCACGCATGATTGTACGTGTTTTGCTGAAACCGATTGCAGTTTAAACAAGTAGAAGAAAAAAACTGTCATATGGTGTACACTATTTCTTCCAGTAAAGTATAACTTAGCTTTCAAAACGAATTTGACCGAGATTTTATATAAGTAACAGCTAATTTCAACCATGCAAAGTTTGAATTTAAAAGAGCAATTTCTTGGACTATTAACCTACTATATCCAAATCTACAATTTCCTTCTCCTTAATAGGTTGACTATGCCTTTTGAATTCGTTAGAACTTTGAGATCAAACTATTTTCTGGACCCTTCTAACAGCTTCTTATCGTTTGAAACTGATAACTTTAAATCCTTGATATTTAGCACATAAATAAGGATATTTTGTCAACTGCCTGCCATTTTGGTATCATTGGAGAAAAACAATGGGCGTTGACTTTTGTGATCAGGTTATGACAACGTTTTTAAATTCTAAAATATCTCCCTTGGAACGTAGATCTACCTCTGAACAAAAAAAACCAAACAAATTAATTGGTCATCAACACAAAACTGGTCTTTCTAGAAGGAATTTTAAGTGTAGATTGCCCTTAGTGTTGGATCATTGGTATTAAAAAAATATGTCAAAAAGGGTAACAAAAGAAGAACTAGAAGGAATTTCCCAAAGTTTCAGAAAGTGTCAAAGACTCTGTGTGCTTAGTTGCTATACTCATAATCCGATCTGCAAATTTACACCAATGAACGCCATATTTTTCCCTCTAAGGAGATTATGACAATGGAAATGTCATCATGGTAATGACGGCGTTCCCCCTGTGGAATATCAAGCAGTTCATGGAACTCCAAACCTGCAAAAATGAAAGTGAGACTCACTAAGATTGTTTTGACTTGTGAATTCCTTTCATGTTGAAAAATAGAGGCAAAAAAAAGTGCTTTAAATATACCAGCCCTTTTTGCTGCTCTATCTAATGCTTCTTCAATGAGAAGTTGTGCAGGATCTCTATCAGGAAACATGGTGATGAATGACTCTACTTTGGCAGCTGCTTCTTCGTTGGTGAAGTATTGGTAGAGTCCATCTGAAGACAGTATGAGGAACTTGTCATTTGGATTGAGCTTGTGGTGGTGGAGTGAAGGGAAACATGTGATGTATGGAGATTCCCCTATGTAGCTCACTCTGAAAGTCTCTAATACTGCATTGTTTTGCTTAGGCTGCAAAATGGACCAACAAAGTCATGCATTGTTGTATATATAGAACAGTGAAGTAATCAAGCAATTAAAGTGAAATATAGTGGTCCATTGCAGTAGCAATTGCAAATGTTGACATGCAAGATGTGCTATGAATTATGATTGAGTCTTCCCAAAGTTCAGTTGTCTTATTTTTACTTTTTGAAGAGTAACCAATGACCTAATTCAATGTAACAGTAAAGAATAAGAGTATGAACCCAGCATTGCATTTTATTATGCACTAACAACACGAAGAAAATCCTAAACATGTTTTTGAAGAAAGACATAATTTTAAGGGTGCTAAATCTCAGACTGATAATTAGATTTATAACTGATCTATTACACTGAAACTAGTAGAGATACTTCAAGATCCAACTAGGAAAATAAGAAAGTATTATTTCACTAGATAATAAAGTCGGTGAAATAGATTGCATAGTGCCATTAAGCTTAGTTATATATCAAATTGTCATGAATAATTTTCACACCTAACTGTGCATTTTATGCAGTAATGCAAGTACTTCAGCAAAGACTATAGTACCTGCTTAAGGAACCCTGCCCCAAAAGCCCTTGTGACACTCAAGCGACCCTTCACTCGGCCTCTAGTTACTGCTAAAGGGTCATCAGGATGCTCCTTCCTGATTCTGTAAACCTCCTGAGATTAACAAAGGTCTCACAAACTATGTCATATGAACTAAAACACCAACCTTCATTCATTCATACATTGCTCAGAAAACAAGTTGCATTGCACAAGCACAAGCTACCTCTTTCACTTGAGTGCTATGCTCCTTGGTGAGCTGTAGAGATTCCCCACTGTGAGTGGCCAACACAGCACGGCTATCTCCCACATTCATCAGGTAAACATCTTGACCCTTCATCAACATCACCAAAACACAAGAACCCATCATAGCCAACACAGGGTTGTGACCAATCATCTCTTCAGCAGTCCTCATAAAAACATCCTCAGTCTTCCTCAATGACTCTGATAGAGCCTGTAATACTTCTGAGTGACTCAAATCCACTCTTTCACTGTTTATCCCATTCATTCCCTCTACTCTTTCTGACTCACATTCCAAATTCAACTCTCCATTTTCTATTGGATAATTTTCTCTATTATCACCTGAAGAACAACAACCATCAACCACTCCATTTCCCCTAAACAACACCTTCTCCCTCAGCTCCAAAGAGTCTGAATCCTTGAGCTCAAACTTGTTGTGACCACACAACATCTCCTTGAGCTCATCATTCACGGCATAAAACAAATTGTTGAGAAGAAAATCAGTGGCATCAGGGCCATTAAACCCATCATAAATCCCCACAAAAACCCATCCATGATCCTCACAAATCACAATATGCAAACGATCCTCACCCGCTCTCCCTTGAGCCCAATGAAGATTCTCACACCCCATCAACACATCACTATCCAAATAGTTATCATCAACCTCCACACCATGCAAACTCGTCTCAGCACTCAAACTAGTGCTGCAACTCACTCTTGCATTAGTATTATCATTGTTCTTGAAAACAGACATTCCCCCAATGGAAATCTTTCTCAGAACCTTTTTCCAATGTCTTTTACTTCCCTTTCCCTTGTTCATTGCTACCTCAGAAGAATCTTTCTCGATGGACCCTTCATCGTTCATCACACGATCACGAGGACCCCAATATAACCCTCTTTCCGAACACCCTCCCAGAGAGAATCCACGATGAACGTGTTGATGCTGAAAAGGCACCAAAGTAGAAGTGAAGGAGCCAGAGCTCTCAAACGAGGCAGAGGAATCCAAAACGGTGCTGTGTTGAAGTGAATCATCGAGCGAAGTTGAAGGCGTCGCCGACGTGTTTGCACTCACGGTAGCGCCGGAAACCGACCGGAAAGTGATGAGGGTGTCATCATCGTCAGAAAACGCCTCGCTGGAGAACCGACACGTGTCGGGTCTCACATAGCAAATAGAGTTTCCGAGGGAATTCTGGTTTTGCTTGGAAAGGAAGGAAGCTCTGTTCTCGAACCTTCCGGAGCGGTCGCCGGAGGAACAGAGGCAGAGGTTGCCGATTAGATTACCCATTGGAGAGTGGAAAAGAATGGGGGGTTCAAGTTTTAAGCTTTGGATAAGGGTGTGGCAATGCTGAAAATGGAAGATCTTGCATTGCAGAAAGAACAGAGGAGAGAAAAAAACAGAGGAAAACAGGGTTTCTGCAAGAGGGAAGAGGAAGGGGTGTTGACTTTGTAGCACTTCCTTAAAATTATAAAATGCAAATGTTGTTTTCTTGTGGTTAGTTCATGGTGGTTTTTCTTTCACGGTTCCATTTTTTTTTTCTTTCTATGGATGAGTTGACTATGAGTTTGAGTAAAAGGGTGGGAGAGAGAGTTATGCTTATTATTTTAGGAGTGTTGAGTTTGAATGAGGAAGAGTTTGTAAGGAGAACAGTTTCTTTATTTTAGGAGTGGTGAGTTTGAACAAGGAAGAGTTTATAAGAGGGAATATGTTGTTGTTTTTAAATTGAAATAGTAATGGCAACTCATTAGGGTGCTTTTGACTTTGCTGAGTTAACACAGAAACGGCCTGTGAAGCATTTATGAAGGTTTTTATTGCTACCTTCTTTTTTCTCCTTCACCAAATCAATACATTCATTCAAGTTTTTGTACTCTTTATCACTACTAGTTTAAACCAATTGATCAAAGTTAATGTAATTTACTGTGAATTTGTATCTGCATTAACCCTCAGTGTTCCTATCAGATTTGAATATGATTATATCTTCTATATATATATATATAAAGATTTAAGCATGAATATGAAGATTTCCATTTATATCTGATCTTATATTAATGATATATTTTATTCTGCTCCTTATATTAAAAGTCAATAATTGTCCCTGGTTAGTGATTATTTGTATGCAGATGGTGACAGAGATACAGAATCCAAGATCCTACTCGTTCTGGTGATATGGTAGAGCATGAACTGATAAAGAAAGTGGAGAATCTGATGAAGCAATTCAACTATGAGATTCCCAAATTTCATGAGACACCAAAGACAAAAGCAGAACAGAATTGTGAGATATGTGTGTGGTGTGGTAAATTAATGAGTATTTTGAGCATGGCATTTTGACTTCAATGAAACAGTGCACGTGCCTGAGATCTGAGGCTGACCAAACTATACATGATCTTGCAAGTGGAGAAAAAGTTCTAGCAAAACCTAATGCATTTGTACACTGTTTTTCTTTTGAAAAAATTAATGATTTTCTTGTCCTTTTGATTCTTGTCTTTCTTAAATAGACGAATTTATTTTTAACTTTTTTAATAAACTACGTACAGTTAATCTCTTATTATGTTGAGATGACTTTTGTTTAGGAGGATTTTGCTGAAATAACATGAACTTTCTGAGTTATGCATTATTGCATTTCACATATATTTTTTGTGTGAACTTGTAGTGAAGGGAGAGTGAAGTGTCACGTCAAGTGTAGAAATTAGACTGTGAAAAAGGAAAAAGAAGCTTCATTAATATCACCCTTGCCGAAACCAAAAACACTGGTAGATCCTACATGTAGAACCTAATTTTGTAGCACATAGAATAGATAACTGCTCTGAATATGAGATGTTAAAAAGGGTTATCTAACATTAAAACTCTATCTGTCACATTCATCATACTTGAAGTCAGCGGCAGAAAAGCAAGATAAAATTATGAACACTTCTGCTAGTCATCATTGCATTGCATTATTTCTCTTACACACTTGATTCTATGCTATCTGCAAATAAAAGTTGAAGAGAAGTAGTGTCAGTAATATATTTTCTTATTATGATTTTCTGTTCACAATGTTCTTCTTCTCCTCTCATGAAGGCTTTTGACTATATATTTTGTTTCTGATGGTAACTGTTGTTGGTGACACATTTTCACTATGAGACAAACTTTCTCTTAATCTCAGATACTCTTGACTTTGTTTCTTGTACATAAGGTTTTTTTTCTTCTCTTGCGTGTTTCTCTTTTATGCTACCATGATGTTCAGAGCATAAGAGATAAGGTGGTGCAATAAATATGACAGTAGAATGTTTGAATATGAAGCACAATATATACTTTTTTTTTTATATTAAATACATTATAGTTACTTTTTGATAAGATCTTTTATATTTTCAATGTATGTGTTTTGAACAGGAAAAAAATGGTGTAGTGTTTTGAAATGTTTGAAATATATAAACTTCAACGTAAAGGCTTGTATGTAAGTGTTTGAAGGTAAACTCAAAAGAAACTTAAAATTCCTGAATAGATTTATATATGAGAAAGTGAACTCAGTTAATCTTCAACATATAAAATTATGAAAGATATATCCCAAATTTTGGTTTGATTTCTCTGCTGAATCGACTCTTCTGAACCAATTTCTATGCAGTTTTTTTTTTCATTAAATAAATGTTTAACAAATATTATTATTTTTTAACAATTAAGATTATTTAGGATTAATTAATGTTTTTATATCATTAATGTATATAGACATATTTATATAATTTTTATTTGTTATAATTAATTATTTTTAAAATTTAATTTACGAATTTTTAGTATGATTAAAAATGTTGTGATTTATAATTATTATACCAGTGATACAGTAATTATTTTAACATTTTACTATAATATAAAAGTAACATTCATAATTAATATGAATATAAAATTAATTTCAATATGAAGTGTTAATATAAATCAAACTTTAATTACCTAAATTATTGACAAAGAATTAATGATTTTATTATTCTATATTAGGAAAACAATGTAATGATACTTAATTATTGTTAACTATAGATATGTATAATTAGTGAGATTTGTAATTGAGAAATTATGTAAGAAGTTAATCAGATGGAAAGACACACATCTTTAGGGTGTTGTTTATCAGATAAGATTCAACCTTCTATGAACATTCGTATCTTTCATTATTTGTTCTAATAACATCAGAGACAATAATTTTGATGATTTTGAGATAAGTCCAAATTTTTTATTGAGTTTCTGTCCAAAATGAATTGAGCTAAATGAATTTGTATAGATTTAAAAATAAAATTTGTATTATTTTTATTAAGAGATTTGTACGATGAAATTAAAGATAAAGTTTACAAAAATTTGTAAAAAATTTGATAATGTGATAAAATAAATTTTTTAATAGATTAAAATGTAATATTATTATTTTACCCATATATTAAAATTAATATATTATTTTATTATTATTAGATAATCTGAATTATTTGATGAATATAATAGATAAAAAATTGTTTTATTAAATTAAAATATAAAATTACTTTTTTGTTTCTATAATTAAAATGAACTTAAAAAATTAAATTAATTTAGTTGAAAATAATTTAAATCACTAGAAAATGTAATGTATTTAGTTAGACTAAAATTTGAGTAGGTGTTAGTAATTTAAATGAAATGTGATTGATTCAAAATAATTTTAATTAACTATTGATTTTAAAAAAATATTATTCATTTATTTTTCTCATTTTTAAGTTTATTAATATTTTAAATAACCGGTGTAGAGCTGTCAATTTAGTCCAATTTACAAGGTTTGGTCTTGGTTCATGTGGGTTGGGACCAAAAAAGCCCCCATTAAAAAGTCTACAGGGCTAAAAAATTCACAAAAGCCCTGTGGGCTAGGGCCAGCCCATGAGCTTTTCTCTAAACATTAGAAAGAAAAATTATATGACAAAACTTCACAGCTTCCGGACCCCACTTAATTGTACTAGTCATTGTAAGAGAAATAAAAACATCACTCACTGAAAATTATACATAAATCAAATAAAACTCATTCCAAAAAATCTTCTTGAGAAATAAAAACTCATTCCTAAGTTCCTTGCCCCTTACCATATCTCGAGGAGGATTAGGCATGTGGCTTACGAGATTGCTTTGCCTCCTTAGTTGGCAAACCTCCATCTGGTGTTTCACGTGTCACAACTGAGGAAGTACATATTCGATCCGTCTCATGTGTTGGAAGCAGAGAATGTGCAGATCAGGAAGGATCTCACTATGGAGGTACCACCAGTCAGTCTTGTGAAAGTCATCTGGGACTGGAGGACAGGTGACTCTACTTGGGAATTAGAGGAGGATATGAGGAAGTCACATCCACATTTGTTTTCCTGGTAGGTCTTCATTTTCGAGGTCAAAATTTTTTGTTGTTGGGGAGAATGTAAGTCCCACTTTATTCCTTTATTTTTTTTATGCCCTAATTTTAAGGGCTTATCCTAAGCAGATGGGCCTAAAGGTTGGCCCATAGGGTGTCAAGGCCCCTAAAGTAGCCTAACCCATCCTTTCTGCTCCCACTTGCGAAAAACAATACCTTACTCCCCTCCTTGTTTCCACATAAGCTCCGTTAGGGTTTGGACTTCCTTCCTCTTCGAGTTCGCTCAACTCCATTATTTTCTGCTCACGTAAGTTTATTCTCCTTCGTACCTTCTTTCTTTCCAGCTCTGTGGTCGTGAGTCTAACTAGGGTTCACCTTGGTAACCCATTTTGAATTTGTTCCAATGTTTTCCAACTCTCGAAGTTATTCCTTGAGTTATTGTGCTCCACGGTTTGGGTGTCAAAGTTCTTGGCTAGCACTTTCCAAGTAAAGGAAGCTAGGGCCTACTTGTTTACTTCGATCTTGTTTACTTTGCTCGGTTTTCGCGTTTGTATGGCTGAAGTGCTACTCTTAATGTATGGATAATATTATATGGTTGTTTGGGTATGAATGTGTGGCTGTTGCAGGGAGAACAATGGCGAGATTCGTCATTTTCGCCAAAGCGAGACTTGCAGAAACAGGTCTAGGTTCACACTCGAGCTCTCACTCGGGCAGAGAGCTCTCATTTTGAGCGAGGTACTATTTTGCTCAAGCGAGAGAGGCTCGCCTAAGCGAGAACGCGTGAGGGTTTAAGGCACGTCGCTACAGGGGTAGCCCAGGCGAGGAACTTCACCTTTGGACGAGGGGTGGCCTCGCTCAGGCGAGGAGGGCTCGCCTAAGCGAGAACTCGCGAGCCTTGCAAGGCTCTCTGTTGGCAGTCTCGCCTAAGCGAGAACTTGTAGCTTGAGCGAAAGATCCCTTTCGCCTGAGCGAAGGTCCTTGGCTTGAGCGAGACTGATGTGGGGTTTTGCTCTATGACTGTTCTTTCCATGTGTTTTGGTTGTTAATTGTATGCTTGACCTGGATTACCCTATTTTAAGTATGAAGTATATGAATATGCATGTGAGATCTGATTATATGGGCTGAAATGTTGAGCTAACATGATTTTGGCATGAACTGAGTATGGAATGGTTGGTTATAAAAGTGACATGGGATTGGTATGAGAATGAATGTTATTGTTGATAAGTGGAACATGTTGTTGGTATGTTTAGGGCGTAATCCCACGATAGTTTCGTGGTGGTACCTCATTGGTTAGGGCGTAATTCCATGAATCTCTAGGTGAGATTTCATGGTGGTGCCTTAGTTGGTGAGGACATAATTTCATGACCTATGTTAGCGGAAGTTCATGGTGGTGCCCCATCTATATAGTTTAGTAAGGATTGCATCCTGACACTCTAGAAAGTTAGTTAGTCTCACATAGAGCGTACTGACTCGAGTGGTGAGAGTAGTAGGAGGCATGAAACCCATTAAGGGCTAACCTTGTGTGTGGGGGATAAGACACTAGAACATTTAGCTCGGTAGAGCAGTAAAAGCCACCACAAGTGCAAGCATTCGCTGAACTCGACTAATTATATGTATCTGGATGGGTCGTGTCTTAAGTCTTAATGTATTGTTTGTGAGTCATAACATGATTGGTTGATATATGCATTAGAATATGAAATTGTAAGTGACTGTATGATAAATCATGTTTGCTCTAGCTTACCTTTTCTGTTTGTTTGTGTTATTTGTGTGGTTCTCTCTTTTTGCGATGATCATCAATTTATTGATGTGAGCAGATGCGAGAACTCCCCGTGGTCATCAGGGTGATGGAGGTTTCGCTGCATAGCCATCTGGGCTGGATTTCTGTTCACCTGAGTTTCTTTTAGGGTTATGGCCCATGTATTTTCTTGTCTTTGGGCTTTATTTTGAAATATTGTTGATCTACTATTACACTTGGTTACTGGCATCGTTGTGTGCCTTAGGTCATTTCTTGTTTTTCTTTGGACAATTGTAAGGAATAGTGTTCATACTCCAAGACCTTGCTTCGATTACTATTTTGTGTAATGTTTCATTTAATTATGTTATATTTTAAATGGGACGTTACATTATATACATAATTAGTATAGCCATTAATTTGCCTAATTCAATGATTGTGTGTCCACTACCATTACATAAAACTCTTGCTATGTAATGTTTATACGTTTGAAAAATTTTCTTGTAAAATTTATTAAAATTAGTTTAAAAGAACTATTTATTTTCATGCAATAGTTTTGTTAGAATTTTATATCAATTAGATATAATGATTAAATTATAAAATTTATAGTGTACGAAAACATTAGTCAGGTTTTTAATATAATGTTTTTGAATTCGAGCAAAATGTTCAAGCTTTTCTGTCATGAACTCTTAAGTTAAGCTTTAATTTAGAAGAAAACGTCTGAAAAAATGGTGGCATAGGAAAAGTTGAACAAAATTTTTCTAAAGTGTTATCATAAATTCTATGTAGGTGAAAGATACCATTTAGATTTTGATAGAAGGAGAAGGGGGTTAACCCGGCCCTAATCCTGTCTCACCCTTTTACCAGGAGCTTTTGGGGCTGGGAACTTTGGAAAAGTCCCCTAATGTATGAGCCAATAAAATGGGACCTAGCTCTGTGTGGGTCGGGGCCAGTCCTAAGATTACTAATAAAGTTGACAGTTCTAAACAGGTGACAAAACTTTAATAAAAACAAAAATATGTAAGAAAAATCAATAAAAGATAAGAAAACATGTAGTACACATACAATTTGTAATATATAAAAAAAATGAGGATAATTGTGTAAAAGTACAATTTACACCTCTCAATACTATCACTTGAGCAAAGATATTGAAAGAATGTGATTTTGCAATTATAAAGTCGAAACTCCACACAAATTCTTCAAAGTGAATGTGTGACTTCCACGTTTGCTCATCCCTAAAAAATGTATTGATATTAGTGTATTAAAAATATTTTTAATATTTTTTAAAACTTAAAATCAGTGTAATGTTTATTAATGTATTTTGAAAATTCATTAAAAAATAACACTAAAAGTTAAATAGAAAATTCAAACTCATACATGAGTCTCAATAAGAAACTAAAATTTAATTATTTTTATAGTTTATGGACACTTATAATGTGGAGTTGATTTTGTATGTTAGTTTTTCCTTAGTTTTTCCTGATGATAAAGGACAATATATATTTGCTTAAAAAAACTAGGCTTAAATGGTCTTTTCATCCTAGTTTTGGACGACTTTTTTCACTTTGGTTCTACTTTTGAAAATGTTTTCAGTTTGGTCCTACCTTTCGTAATTTGTTTTCAATCAACTCCTTTTCCTTAACTCCATCTAAATCGTTAACGGAACAATGCTAGCGTGGTGATTTTGTGTGACGTGTCTGTTTGCACTGTGCTGACCATTTAATTGAAATTGCGGATTCTTTTTAGGGTTTAAGTTGGATTAAATTGGGTTTAGAGTTGTTTATGTCGAATTGTGGATTTGGGGGTCAAATTGGGGATTTTGTCGTTGCTCTTTGAAATTGTGGAATTTGGCCTTTCAGATCAATTTCTGGCATCCAATTTCGTTGCTCATCTTTGGACAATCATTGCGGAGGGAAAAAAGTTTTCATTGCGGAGGTATGTCCTGCTTTAAGGTATTATTTTTGGTCAGTATTGATTGGGTTTAGTGTTAATGATTAGGGTTTTGTTTATGCATTCCATGGAATATTTTAAATTGTAGTTGTTTTTTCGGTGGTGCATTGTTTATTGTTTTCGTTGGTGACCCACCATTTTTAATTGCTTGTGTTGTCGCTATTTGTGGTGGGGTGGGTTTCATGGTTAGTTGTCGGTTTGTCGGTTGTAGATGGAGTATTTGTTCCCCATTTAAACATTGTTTACCATTTGCAGGTTTTTTTCTATTTTTTTGTGTGTTTCCAATGTTTGATGAAAGGTTTGAGGTTGTGGTCCACCACCGTGGTGAATTTACTGAAAATGAGTGGTGTAAGTATGTTGGTGGAGAAACTACTCATTGGTCATGCGATTCTGACCGCTGGAGTTATTTCGAAATATTGGGGTCTCTTAAGGAAATGGGGTATCATAGCATAAAGAGGTTGTGTTATTGTGTTGAGATGTTGTTGCACTCCTTGAATGATGACAGGGGTGCACTTAATATGCTTCATATCGCAAGGCATTATGGTGAAGTGCATATGTTTGTTGTGCATGGAGTTGATGAAGCCCAGGTAGAGGATAATATAGTGGAACTTGAAGGAGATGCTGGGAGACCTATAGAGAGTGGTGGAAGCAGTCATGTTGTTAGTGAATTTGAGGTACTAGGAACTAAGATTGTAGTCTGATCTGCTCCACCCTGAAAATGTAAGGTCTGCTCCACTTGAAGATGCTAGGAACCAAGAGACTGAAATTGGATCAGACGAAGGTGAAGTGGTTGACAGTTTAAGGAGGTGCGCTTCTCCTGCTCCTGTGATTGTAGCTGACGATGTTGTGGGTGAAGGTATTGGGCATTTGGAAGAAGAAGTGGGAGTTCAGAATGTGGGTACAAGTGAAGAAGAAGTGGGATTTGAGAATGTGGGTACAAGTGAAGAAGTGGGAGTTTAGGAGATATACAACTCCATAGTTCTTCCTGCCAATGGTCAACTTTTTTGGGAAACAACTGTCTTTCCTGATGTTCTACCACCACTTAAAAGAAGACTGCCAGGGAGACCAAAGAAGAAGAGAAAGTTGGAAGCTTGGGAACTTAGAAAAGATAACACCCAAATGAGGCCAGGTGGTCATAGAAAGAGATGTTCAGTTTGTCGCGCACTTGGGCACAAGAGGAACAATTGTCTAGTACTTCTTGTCCATGGCTGTGAAGAACGTCCCACTGAAGCTGCAACACCACAACCAAATCAACCCACACAAAGTGAACCACCACCAAGTCAACCACATGCAACACCCACTCCACTTGCAGCACCCACTCCACTTGTAGCACCAACCCCACCAGCAGCAGCACCAACCCCACCAGCACTAGGACCACCACCCAACACTGCAGTACAATAACCCAGCCAACCAACTTATGGAATTAGAAAGATGAGGCCAAAAATGCAAATAAGAAGGCCACCACGTCCATCATGAGATTACTGAATGTATTTTGGGGGAGGGGAATATTTTGTTATGTATTATGAATGTGATAATTGGAAATCAGGATGTACTTTAAGAATTTTTGGATTTTGATCACTGATATTTTGATGGAAGGCTTAAAAGCCTTAATTAGTAATGCATTATGATTTGCACTTTTCAGAATTTTATCTGCCTTCTTCATTTTCAAATTGTTCGTTCTTCAGTTCATTCAAATTACACAAAAAATTACAAACAATTTTAAACAACTGAGAATATGTAATCTACTTTAAAACTAAGAAAACAAACTACTAGGGATGTTACCTTAATACCCCTATCTGATGCGCTGACACGTGTCCAATTAAATGGCTTTTTCGTCAATTTGGTGCCCTTTATGAATGGTTTGAGCAGCTGAAGACGGAATTCCAAATTTGTCCCTGTTTTCTGGTCCGTAGTTTAATTGGCTTAGGTTATTTCGTAATTTTGCATAGTTTTTAATGCATCTGAGACTGATTTGACGAGCTTTCATTTCCAGTGCAGGCCTTCTACTTGGTTTGAATGCGGAAGCTTGCTGTGGAAGGAAGTTTCACAGATAAATGTGGAAGAAGTTGTGTATTTATATTGTGTTTGTTGTTTTCCATTTCTTTCTTCGTTTACTGTCTTTGCCTTACTCCAGGTATTTCTGTATTTTTTCTGTGTTGCAGTGTTTTTGTTCATCATGGAATGTTGCTTGGATAGAAGTTTACGTGAAAAATATGAAGATGCTTTGTTTTTTCTCTGTATTTCTGTTTATTTTGGTTTGTTTAATGTTTATGGGTAATGATAGAATGTGTTCTGTTCAACTTTACGTGATAAATATCGAAGAAGTTTTTTGTGTTCTGTTCAAATTGTGTTTTTTTGTTTAACTTTTTTTCCAGTTTATTTTTTTGTGTTTGGATTGTTGTTTTTCTGTGTTTATGTTCATCATGGAATGATATTTGGAAAGAATTTTATATTTTATGTGCTCTGTGTTAAGATTGTTTTTCTGTGTTTCAGTGTTTTTGTTCATCATGGAATGTTGCTTGGACAGAAGTTTACGTGAAAAATATGAAGATGCTTTGTTTTTTCTCTGTATTTCTGTTTATTTTGGTTTGTTTAATGTTTATGGGTAATGATAGAATGTGTTCTGTTCAACTTTACGTGATAAATATCGAAGAAGTTTTTTGTGTT
>Ga0214542_1001996_pt1 | contig 42306 bp, 15 predicted proteins | sample CNSS1metaG_FD_160096 | JGI IMG/M metagenome (GOLD analysis project Ga0214542, IMG submission 160096) | Root nodule microbial communities from cowpea collected in UCLA plant growth center, Los Angeles, California, USA - CNSS1 | ecosystem: Host-associated > Plants > Roots > Nodule | place: USA... | reverse complement strand
AAAAAAAAATGGACTAAAATATAATTAAAATAACAAATATATGGACCAAATTGAGATTCAAACAATGACTTGACACGTGTCACCTTACTGACTTGACACGTGGCACAATATTGATGTGACACGTGACATGAATAATTTAAAAAAAATTAAAAAATTTAAAAAAATTTAAAAAATTTAAAAAATTTAAAAAATTTAAAAAAAATTTAAAAAAATTTAAAAAAATTTAAAAATTCAAAATTCAAAAAAATGAGGAGCTGACACGTGGCATGTCCTTACCACCGTTAACATCATACTAACGGAATGAGCCTAATTGTTACACATTTTCAAAAATATGGACCTAATTGAGACTAAAAAAAAATCTTAGGACTTATTTGAGATTTTTCAACAAAAATATGGACCAAGGAAGTATTTTAACCTATAATATATTTTTAGAATTACCCTAAAAATGATATTTTAAAACAGTAACTTTCAACCGAACAGAAATAAAATAAATTGGGTAACTTTATAAGAGGAAATCAATGAATAATCTGAGTAGTTAAACTATCATCTTTCCTTTTATTTTTGTTGTTGTCTATTCTAAATATATATTTATATGTATATCTTCAACAATTATTTGTTGAAGAAAATGATATAAGTGTATTAATTAATAATTTTGAAACATAAACTGCTGAATAGTTTGCAACAATACAAGTTGTGTTACCAACGAAACAACACACACATCATCGTCACCGTCGCCAGTGCGGTTTTCATCACCACCGCCGCCGCAGTTTTCATCACCACCGCCGCCACTGCGGTTTTCATCACCACCACCGCCACTGCGGTTTTCATCACCACCACCGCCACGTTCACGGCGATCACCACCAATTTCATTATCACCGGCACCAGCATTAGCACCAACGTTTTCTGGTGGTTCAGGTATATTTTATCATTCTTTCTTCTAACTTAGATCATTGACTTACAACGATGACATTGCCTTTTAAGTAAATATTGTATTAAAATGAATTCCTTCGATAGTGGAGGAAAGAAAGGTATTTTTCTAAATGAATTTGAAATATTTTATAAAAAATTAGGTTCATTTCATTAATAAAATTTAAAAAGTTAAGATAGTAGTTGAATAAATTAAAATTGGACTATTTAAATTTTATTAAAAAAATAAGAATGACTTTTCTTTTGTACTTTTAAATTTTATGTGATTGGGATTTGTACTTTTTTGTTAACTCAATTTTTATTGGAATTAATGTTATCAATTTGACTAACTAAAAATGAAACATTATTAGTTTAGTCGGAGTATCATAATTTTTATTTTTTTTTTATAAATGTTAGTAAAAATTTCACTTAAATTAAGTCCATCATATTTATTTTTTTAGTTTCACTGCTTATTTTATTTTTATTTTTTACTGTCACTGCTTATTGTCGCAGATTATACATATAACACAAATAACCACCAGGGCACAAGGATAATTATAATTATTATTATCATAGGTAATAGATCCACTATCCTTTTATATCTTTCATTTGTTTTATTTAACCCCAACAAAATGGGTTTATGTCTTCATTATAATGAAAAGTCCAAAAAGGAAAGATGAGCAATGAAAAAGATGGAGATCCAAGGAGAAGGTAAAATCGTCCAAAAATCATAACAATCCCAAAAGGTCTTCAAAATATATTTTTCTCGTTAGAATTACCAAAAAACTCTAGAAGAAGTAAGAAGAAATAGCCAGAAAAAGCAACCAGAAGAAGTAACAAGAAGAAAGAATAAACAAGTTAAAATTGTTAAATCAAAAGTATTATTTAGATATTTGATAAATTATTAACCAATTATATTTGTCAAATAGTTTTAAAAATAATTATATATCTTCAAATATTTTTAGATATTCATAACCAGTATAAAGACAAATGATGTTTATGATTATTTTAAAGATATTAGAGAAATTTCAGCAACCGAAAATATAAAGTTCAAGTTCAATCAAATCTTATATAAAAACACAAAGGGGAAACATAAAAAACAAGTGAAACTTCAGAGTTTAGGAACCCTTAGAGAGACCTAATTTCGTCCTCTCTCTTCACCTTCTCTTTTTTATTTTGATGTTATTTTTATTCCATGGAGGGTTAAGCTTTTAAGGTTGGTTTCATTATAATCTTATTTGGTATTCTGAAGTTAAATTAAAATAGTTTCCTTGTTCTTTTGATTATTATTGTGGTTTTCATTTATTGGTGTCCTTTTCTTCTTAATCAAATAGAAAATATTGATTTTAAATCTATATACATGCTAATCATATGAGTTGTAGGATTTTTAAATTCAAATGAGAGTTTACTTAGATTTTATTTAAAAACTTTCATGTAATTAGAAAAGTTTTTATCAATAATTGAAACTTTATTATGATTAAAGGTAATTTCTTTAACTAAAACTAATCAAGATTTTACTATGTCTAATTATGTCCATTCCTTTGTTTCCTCAACAAATAAAAAACTTAATTATTCAAAGTAAAATCTTGACTAATTTTAACTAAAGTGATTATCTTTAATCAAAGTAAAGTCTCAATTATTGATAAAAATTTATTTCATCACATGAAAGTTTCTAAATAAAATTAAAGTAAAGTGTCAATTAATTTTAACTCATATGATTAACATGCATATAGATTTAAAATCATTATTTTCTATTTGATTAAGAAGCAAAAGACATAGATAAGTGAAAATCACAACAATAATAAAAAGAATAAGAAAATTATTTTAATTTAATCTCATAATTCACGATGAAATTATAGTGGAACCAACCTTAAAAGCTTAGTCCTCCATGGAATCAAAATAAAAGAAGAGTGTGGACAAAGAGGACGAACTTAGGCCTCCTTAAGGGTTTCTAAACCCTAAAGTTTCGAGTGTTTTTTTTTTTTCTGCTTTCCCTTTATCTTTATATAGGACTTGATTGGACTTGAAATTTATCTTTAAAAATATCTTTAAATTTCTAAAATATCTTTTAAATAATTATAAGTATAATTTATCTTTATAGTAGTTATGAATATCTAAAAATACTTGAAGAAATATAGTCATTTTTAAAACTATTTGACAAATATAGTTGGTTGATAATTTCTGATATAATTAAATACATTAATCACTTGAATATATCTGATAAATTATCACCACTAGTATTTATACTAATCTTCCAAATCAGTCATTTGCAATCTCTTCGAGTTATCTTTTAAATAATGTTAACTTTCATATAAATGATGAGCATGTTATAAAAATATATCTATGGTTTCTTAATATCCTATATTTCTTAACAGGTGTTGTAAGTGCGGTAATTGGAGTATTTTTCTTCATACTATGTTGTCTTAGACGTAAGTCTTTAACTCGACCAGTCAAATTTTGTTTTACCACAAACAATGATTCAAATGTTCAAGAATTTTTAAGAAATCATGGAGCTATAGCACAAAAAAGATACAAATTTTCAGAAGTGCAGAAAATGACTAATTCATTCAAAGTTAAAATTGGTCAAGGTGGTTTTGGTACAGTATACGAAGGTAAGCTGCTCACAGGTATCCCGGTGGCTGTAAAATTATTGAATGCATCCAAAAGAAATGACGAAGAGTTTATCAATGAGGTTGTCAGCATCAGTAAAACATCTCATGTTAATATTGTCACACTTCTTGGATTTTGTTTGGAAGGCTCCAAAAAGGCTCTCATATATGAGTTTATGGCTAATGGTTCCTTGGATAAGTTTATCTACAAAAGAGAGCAAGAACCAGAAACAATTACATCTTTGACCTGGGAGGATTTATATCAAATTGCAATAGGAATAGCTCGAGGGTTGGAGTACTTGCACAGGGGCTGCAGTACTAAAATTCTACATTTTGACATAAAGCCGCATAATATTCTTTTGGATGAGAATTTTTGTCCTAAAATATCAGATTTTGGACTAGCAAAGTTGTGTCCCAGGAATGAAAGCATTATTTCTATTTCTGGTACAAGAGGAACAATGGGATATTTAGCTCCTGAAATGACCAATAGACATTTTGGTGGAATTTCACAAAAGTCTGATGTGTATAGTTATGGAATGATGCTACTAGAGATGGTAGGAGGAAGGAGGAACATTAATCCTAAAGCTGATCATACAAGTGAGATATACTTCCCACATTTTGCATACAGAAGACTTGATGTGGATAATGATGTGAGACCATATGAAGTGATGAATGCAGAAGAAGATGAGATTGCAAAGAGAATGACTGTAGTGGGCTTATGGTGCATTCAATCACTTCCAAATGATAGACCTACAATGAGCAGAGTTGTAGACATGTTGGAAGGTAACGTAAATTCCTTGGAAATGCCTCCAAAACCTTTGTTTTCCTCTCCTACTAGATCAGAAACATAATGAAGTTAATATAATTGTATTTGTGTAAAATCTTTCTAGTTATATTGTAAAGAGGATCACTCAACACATTTGTTTAGTATACTTTTATGTGTTTGTTAAATTGCCACTAAATTAATTGTTGAAGCTAGATCAATTGTGCATAATAGCTTTCTTGTGACAAGCTAAATTGGAGGGGATATATGATAAATTGATATGAGAATTATTTCTTCAACTACTTTTCTTTTCCTCTAATCAATTTTATTTATCTTGATGAATTTTATTTATCCTAGTTATTTTTCTTCATAATCAATAGCTTTTCCCTATGTGAATTTCAAATGTATGTGATGTGAGAGTTTTAAATAATAATATTTGAAACAAATAAAAAAAGAATGTAAAATATTTAATTTAGAAAAAAGAAGTTGACTCAATAAAAAAATTAATAACTCTTATAAACATGGTTTAAATACTTTTTTAATTTATTCAAAAAATCAACTTCTTATATCTACTTTTAAAATGGTTGAATTTAACCTATTTATTTTTGTTTAAAGGATTACTATTATCATTTCTCCTAAATCAAGTTGGTGGAACCTTTCTATGTCACGGTTAAAAACTGTAACTAAATAATTATAACAACTAAACGGTCACCTTACAATTAATTAAATTTCAACAACATATACGGAATAATTATAATTAATAATCATTAAAATTTAATTATCTATTTTCACTTTAACATTCTTACACGAACACTAATTTTATTATTATTATTATTATTATTATTATTATTATTATTATTATTATTATTATAATATATTGTGACATCCCATTTTAAATAGAATAATTCTACTAAATAAAACATCACATAAATATAATGTAAATTAGAACACGAGATGTATAGTATAAAGGATTTTACAGTCATCCATAATATACTGAAGGGGAAGCCAAAAACACTACACGATACCATGAAACAGATGTCTCCAAGGTTGCTCATAGAGCAAGGGAACCATAAAACAAAAATAGTTCTTCAAAAGTGAGCTCAAGAGTGAGCCACATCCAAACACAAGGTCTAACTACACGACGACATCTCCACCCCCTGACGACCAGCAAGGGTTTCCATATCTGCTAATGTATGTTCCAAGACTAGGACCTCCTGCCACTCTCACCACATCAATCATTCTACTCTACATGAGCGTGAACATTTATTAGAGTTCAAGATACCTTCCTTTATCTAAACATCTCCTTTATCAAGGTATATACTAACCACACCATCATCAAGAGTTTTTCTTGAAACTCTTTTATCAACCACATTTCACACGCCATCTCAAGCATTATTATCTCATACCAAAGCACCACCAACCATCCAATTCATGTTTCATTTCACACTCCATACAACAAAATCTCATTTTCATTTAATCTCATACAAAATACATGGCATCATACGCTAGAAGTCTTCGCTCAGGCGAGAGAGATTTACTCGCTCAAGCGAGCCCTTTTCGCTTAAGCGAGAGCTCAAGCAGTAGAACAGTGGGCTTCTGCAATTTATCACTTAGGTGAGACCTCCTTGCCTGAGCGAGATTACTCATCACTCAGAACGAAGGCTCGTCGCCTAAGTGACAGTTCAAACTCAGAATTTTAGCATAAACTAGTGCTATTCTCGCCTAGGCGAGACATGCTCGCTTGGGCGAAAATAACAATTCTCACCATTGTTCATGCATGCAACAAATAGACAATTGAAGCCAAACAATGTTTTAACATCTTCCAGTTAACCACAACAGCAAACAAGCCACATAAACATGAAACAAAACCAAAACAAACAAAATATTGAAAAAATAAACATGCATACCCTAGCTTCCCTTACCTTGAGTGGAGCTAAACTTTAAGGGACTCTTGGTGGAAGAGAACTAGGACCAAAAACAGTTTAAGGAGCTAAAAACATACATATGAGCACGTAAAAAACTAAGACTTTGATATAGATCAATGTAGGACCAGAGCTTAGGAGTTGAAAACAAAAAGAAACAAGGGGAGGAAATCAACTTACGTGATAGAAGGAGCGTTTGACTAACTAAAAGGAGAAATTTGTTCAAACCCTAACAGAGCTTTAAGTGAGTCGGTTTGGACCCTTTACTCATTTACGTTAGGCCCATTAATTTAAAACAGAGAATTGGGTCATACATATATCCTACTATTCACAAGTTTATTTAAAATTATATATTTAAAAATATTAAATATCAAATAAAATAAAATAAGAAGGCGATCCCCGTGCATTCTATATTTATGAAGAATTTCAAATAAAAGAAGGTAGAAAACAACCAAAAACATCCAAATATCATATTCCAGTAAAAGCCACCACATAAAATTAAATAATTATAAAAATATGAAATATTTATATAATTTAATTACTTTTAAATAAAAATATTTATAAAAAAAGAAAAAAATATGAAATATTTAATTTAGAAAAAAAGTGTACTCGATAAAAATATTAAGAACTCCAATAGATACAGTTTAATTACCTTTTTAATTTATTCAAAAGATCAATTTGATTGATCTGCTTTTAAAAGGGTTGAATTTAATCTATTAATCTTTTCAAAAAGTTTGACATTATCATTTCTGTTCGTGGAATCTTTGTCTGTGGCAGTTTAAATTACGAAGTGATTATAGTTACAAAACCGTCACTGTGATAATTTAATATCTTTTATTCATTAACTTTTAAACTTTCAAAACTACAATTATAAGAATAAAAAAAATATTTAACAGATATCAAGTTAACCTTTATGCAAAGGGAAAATCAGATAACAGATTTACTTACAAAATCATTGATAAGTACACTACAAGAAGTTGAAGAAGAGTGTTAAAGGAAAGTAATAAATGAAGTAAATCAGCACTCATTTTGAAACATTTATTTGTAATTAGTCAGTAAAGGATATCAACATTCATTTGTAATTAAAACAGAGCAATACTCTGTTATAATTGTATTCCTAAATAAGTCGGTAGAGTAGATCCATGTCCACATCGAAGCACGTGTGTTGAAAAGAATTTATCGTTGCAGTTTTCTAATTATTATAGCTTGCGTACATAGACATAAAAATAAGTTTCTAACCCAAATTTATACAATAATAATAATCTCTTGGGGAAAGATTGTCAATTACGATTGTTAACAGAGCCAGAAAAAAGAAAGCTAGAGTTTGATATTTTGTTTATATCTGTGAGAAAATTCAAGGTACCTTTTAGTTTGATCATTGACTTGTTAAAACGTATACAAATTGAAGTCTGTAAGCTAGGCACTTGTGTTTGAAAGAATTTATTTTATTTATAATCTATAATTGCCACTGTTTTATAACCTAATGGTGACTAAATTAGCTATATATTATGTAAGTGTTTGTGTTGATAATCCTGGACCTTCCACATGTCTCTGAGTCTCCTCTTCAATCGCTCTTTTCTGTAGTCACTTTCATTGCATAAACTTACATTGTATTGGGAGGAAGCATTTTAATAATATTGAGAAATTGAAATGGATTTGTTTGTGATTAAATTTCCTTTATTTTCTAAATAATTTGTTTGGATAAAGAAATTAAAATACCTTATATTTTAATTTTTTGTTTGAATAAAATAATTGAATTTCTTGTGAAATAAAATTTTATTTTATCAATATTTATTTTAGGCTTAATTATGTTTTGAGTTCATGATAAATTTGGAAACGGGTCGGTCAAGCTTGTCGGGTCAACGAATTAGTTGGATCGTTGGGCCTGCTCGACAATTCGAGATCGTCAAGCCCGCCTGACACGTCTAGGTCGTCTAGCCCGCCAAACATGTGTGGGTCGCTGGACTCGCCCGTCCTTCTTGGGCCATCGGACCCACTAATCTGTCTTGGGTGTTAGGTCGATTCAACCCGTCTATGTCTTTGAGTCCACCCGGCTCGTTTGGATCGTTGGGCCTGCCCGACCTGTTTATGTGGTAGGGTCAGTCCGGTCAGTTTGGGTCGTTGGGCCATCCCGACACATCTTGGTCGTCGGGCCTACCTAGGTGGTGTGGGTTGTCGGGCTTGACCGACCTATTTGAGTTTTCAAGCTCGCTCGACCCATATGTGTCATCAAGTCATCCCCCGTCCGTCTAGGTCGTCGGACCCGCCTGACCCGTATGGGTCATCGGGCCCGCCTGATTCGTTTGGGTTGGCGGGCTCGTTTGATCCGTTTGGGTCGTTGGGCCCGCTTGATTCGTCTGGGTCATCGGGTGTTCCTGACTCGTCTAGGTCGTCAGGCTCGTTCGATCCGTCTAGGTCGTCGGGTCTACTCGACCTATTTGTGTCGTCAGGTCGGTCTGATCCGTCTAGATCATCTAGCCAGCCCAACCTGTCATGGTTGTCTGGTTTGCCGGATCCATTTGAGGTTGAATCTATAGTGTGAGGTTGAGTTAGAAAAATTTCAAATTTCACATTTTTTTAGAGTATTTGAATTTCTTCTAATTTAATTAATTGAATACTTCAACAAAATGCATGCATTTTAAATATTTTTTAATTTTTCTATTCAAACAAAATATTGCACTGCAAAGAATTTCAAATTCTCCAAATAAATAAATCACCTTCTTGAATTGTCTCATCCAAACACACTATTAAGATTTTTAGTATCCACACACACCATTAGGATTTTTAGTACGAAGAACATAATATGATATAATGAAATCAGAAATAATTAATAATGATTCATATTACTAACATAAAATTTTATCACCACAATTTACTGAGTAAGGAACTCTAATGGAAGTGTGAATACAGTGTTTGTTGAGTTGACTTGGTAGGCGAAAAAAAGGCAGAGTGTGGTCCTTCTTGGCTTCTTTGCAGCTGGAAAGAAATTTCCCGTATCTTTCAACTTTATTACACATATAAACGTAGTCATTATTGGACTATTCAAATTCTGTGACCAAGGAATCTCCTTAAAACGTAAGGTAGAGACACTTAGCTCTTTCCATTGTATGCCAAATGCATTCAAACTAAACATGTTCCTCAGACTCACTCTCTTCTTTCTGTTCTCTGTAGCAACGCTTCTTCTTCCAACTAAATGTGATGTGAACTTCAACACTTCGTCTATGCTTCTGGGTAGGTTTTTCTTTTCCTTGATTCAACTAACCTAAATTAAAAGCTTATATGTTTGATGGTACTGGTTGCAGGTCAAAACCACTCAAAAATCGTAAACAAAGTCGGTGATCTCTCCATGGCATGTGTTGGTCGAAAAAGTAAGTTCTTATCTTTTGCGCAGCTTTAGTTATGCACCTTCCATGTTTATTCCTTTGCAAATGCAAAAACTATACACACTTTACCACTATGATATGGTCAAAGAAAAAGTTCATGTTTGTGTTAGAAAGAGGTAAAGTTAGTGAGTCCTAGCAGACAAAATTCTTTAATATAAAAGATTGAGGAGTGGGATATTTCTCTAATGCTTAGTATGTTCCGCATTATTACTCTTCAAACGAATGGAGAGCGAGTTGGGAATACGTTTGATTTCAATAATTTTTATCATCTGTTGTATGCGACAAAAAGGTAAGTAATTTTTATTTTATCATTTGTTTTAATAACTAATGACAATGTATACATTAAATATATTATTTTTATCTAAAAGCAAAAGGTTAAACACCTTTAAAAATGTTAGAGAGAGAAGAACAAAAGTTTTAGAATTGGAATTTAAATAGTTGTTAAAATAGTTTATAATTTCTTTTAAAATTGTATACAGATTGCAGCAGCCCCCGCAGGAGTCTGACACAGACGGTTGATACTCACCACAGTAAGTATTTCATATTCATTATATTTCATTGTTTTTAAGATCGTTATTTACTTAAGTTCTCATTTTAATTTTAAGAGTTTAGTGTGAATTTAATTAAGGTGTGAATTTATGAAATTATAAGAGTTATATTATAAAATAAAAATTATAAGTTATATAATTATAGTGTGAAACATTATAAATATTCAGGGATTGTAAAAATATGATAAATATATAATTTATGATAGATATAAGAGATATGTTATAGGAAAAACTTGTTATTTTATTTTATTCATATATTTTCTCTCTTTGTATATATATAATAAGATGTAACATAATATGAAGACAAATGATTTTACTAGATTTTTTTTTTCTAAAAATAAAGTTATAAAATTATTGATCCAATGATTTTTTTTTTCAAATGCGAATTTATATGTGATGCAGATTTAAATGAGTTTGGACTTAAGCGAATATTTATTGTAATCAATACATTATATTAATATCAATAAAATTAAACATGTTTTTTAAATTATTATAAAAAAATATGTTTTATTTTTAAATTAAATTATAATATATTTAGTCTTTATATTTTATAAAAAATTAATGCAAAATAAAATTATAATTTTCATATATTGTTTGTTAAAAATATATTTTATATTAATTTTTATAACTATAGAAAATAATGTTTTAAAATTTAATTTAAAAATAAAATATAATATTTTTTAATAATTTAAAAAATATATATTTAATACATATTAATATTTAACAATGTCTTTATATATAAACTTTTTGATAACCTTTTTTGATGGAAGTATTTATCTTTTGAAAATCAATAAATATTAGTATGGTTCGCCGTTTAAAAAACATTTAATATCGATAGGGAAGAAGAACTTATTCATACATTTTTAATAATGAAAACTTAACACCAAATTTTGTATCAAACTTTAAAATAAAAATAAAGTTATATTATAAAAACGAAAAACATAATTAACATATAAAAATAAAAATAAAAATAAAGTAAATAATTATTCGAAAAATCAATGAGTAATCTATGTTGTTAAATTATCATCTCTCTTATTGTTTTTTGTCATCCATTTCTTAAATATATATATATATATATATATATATATATATATATATATATATATATATATATATATATATATATATATATCTATATATTTTGAGGTTAAAATGTATATATTTTGTTTTTATTTTTGTTCAGTTTTGTTCTTTTAGGTTCTAATATTGTTTTTTTTTTTCAATCAGGTCCAAATTTTGTCAATTTTATTCAATTTGATCATTTTTACTAATATCATTTAAATAATTAATGGTGATGAATGGTGACTATGTCACTTCATGATATTTTTTTGTTTTTTTTTGTTTTTTTAATTTTTTAATTTTTAAAAAGATGTCTACTTGTCAACTCAATCATATATCATATGTTAAAGTCAATGCTTTGTATTCAATTAAATCTTTATATTCATTATTTTTGTTGAATTTAGTTTTAATTTTTTTAATTTAACAATTTCATGAATCTTACACTTGAGACGAAATTTAATTTTTATAAAAATGTTATAACGATGTTTTTATTAAAACTCACATTTTTATTAAATATTCTGGTTTAGAGTTACAATTAGTTTAAATTTAGAGCAAAAATTTTAAACAGTGAATATTTCACTTCATGATTCTTTTTTGTTTTTTTTTTATTTTTTTATTTTAAAAAAATGTCCACTTGTTAACCCAAGCACATGTCACATGTCAAATTCAATGTTTTATATTGAATTAAGTTTTTATATTCATTGTTTTTGCTCAATTTAATTTTATTTTTTTTAATTTAACAATTTTGTCAACCTCGCACTTCAGACAAAATTTAATTTTTATACAAATGCTATAATGATGTTTTTATTAAAACTCTCATTTTTATTAAATATTCTCGTTTAGGGTTACAATTAATTTAAAATTAGAGCGAAAATTTTAAGGATGATGACTAATTTTAAAATTTTAAATCAACGATGTTATTTCTCATCCTTAAAATTTCCGTTCTTATTTTAAATTGATTGTAACTTTAAACAAAAAGTATTTGATAAAAATATAAATTTTAATAAAAATATCTTTATAACTTTTATATATAAATTAAATTAGGTATCAATTGTTCAATTTTAAATAAAATTGGGATCAAATTGAAAAATAAATAATAAATATAGAGACTCTAACATGTGATTGAAATGTTATGTAGACATTTTTTTTTAAAGTTAAAAATTTTTTAAAAGAAAACATTAAATAATTTAAAAAATAAATAAATAGACCCTCACTTTTCTTTATTGTTAATTATTTGTTAAACTGTGTTAAAAAAAAAAACTAAATAATACAAAATTGACAAAAATTTAGATTTAATTGAAAAAAAGTAATATTAGCACTAAAATAACAAAAATAATAAAGATAAAATATATATTTTAACCTTAATTTTATATTTATATTTGTATGTATATCTTGAATTATTATTCGTATAAGAAAATTACATGATGTATTAATAATTTTGAAGCAAATACTACCAAACAGTTTGCAATGGTCGAGTTTGTACTATCAGAGTGTCCGCGTCAACACCGGCTTTAAAGACATCACCATTATCGTCACCGCCGAAAGCATCAACACCTCATACACCACGATCACGATCAATTTCATTACCACCCGGATCAGCACCAGCACCAGCACCTGAATCAATGTTTTCTGGTGGAAATTTTGATAATTCAGGTATATATTTTATCATTTTTTCTTCGAATTTAGAAAATTAAAACTCTCACCACCATGACGTTTCCTTTTAAGTAAATGTTATGATTAAAATGAATTCATTCTAAATTTTAATTATTTAAAACTTATTACAAGAATTTTGCAATATTTTATAAGAAAATAGGTCCCTTTTATTAATAAGTTTTAAAAAAAATTAAAATTATAGAATTTTAGGGGAGTAGTTGAATTAATTAAAATTAGGTAATTTTATTTCATTTAAAAAATATTAAGAATTCAAAATCTTTTATAATTTATGTTAGCTGATATTATTTTCAGTTAATGTAAATTGGTATAACTTTTTCATATCAATCATATTTATTTATTGATTGTTGAAATTATTTTTCATAATTAAGATTTTTTATACAAAATTGGTAGAACTATATTTTGGTTAATATTAAGTAATTTCTTTATCGACGTAAATAAGAAATATTTTTTATTTATATTTTATTATGTTATAGAGATTATTTTTATTATTGTTATAAAATACTATTATTTTTACTGCATATTAATTAGCGTTTTCTTAGATGTCTGGGATATTATTCAAATGGTCAGAACTAAAGTTTTTTAGTTGATGTCTAGCATAACTATTCTTTTCTTATTGCTAGCAATACCCATTTTCTTTGGCTAACGGTAACTAAAATTATGGTTAATGTTAACTGAAAACAATTTTAATTAGAATTAATTAAAAAATTATTATACTTTTTTAATAAATTTAATTAAAAAAATGACATCAGTCAAGTTTGACTAAAAAAATATTATCAATATTACGAAATAATTTGAGATGAGATAAATTCAAATTTAATTTATTTAAATATTTTTTTAAATTGTGAAATTCCTTGCAAGATTTATGATTATTAGTTGTAATTATGAACGTAATATTTATCTTCTTTATGTTAAGTGATTGCTGTAATGGTGTTTTCCTCATAAAGACTGATTATATTACAACAGTTTAAGAACTCTTTTTTATTATCACTAAGCTCTGTTTTATTAATACTACTTATTGTTGCAGGGGACACATATAGCTCACATGACGACGACCAGGTCAACTGGACAATTATAATTATTGTAGGTAATAGATCCATTATCCTTTTAAATCTTCTATTTCGTTATTTTTTGAGTTACATTCTTGATAAATCTTTAATCCATTTTGTCAGTCAAATACAAAGTAAGCCAGTTTTTTAATTATTAATATTTTTATTATATTCTCTAAATGACGAGGAATCTACAATTATTTTGTATTAATTTATATGCAAGAGTTGTTTTCTATATTTACTCCAAGAAAAAAAAATACTAATATACTTCTAAATCAATATTAAAAAAGATTTTCCCTAGATTTTGGCTCTTAAAGGTTTTTTTAATGATATAAAACTATCTAATATGTCCAACAATTTCAGCTAAAGTTTGGGTTGAAAATGTAGATTAATTATATAACAATTCTCTTATCAATCCTAAACAAATTAGTGCGCACAGATTATAGATGTCCAACTTAACCATTAAGCAAAAATAAATTGCTATTTACCAAGAGTTTGAATTAAAGTATCCGCTAATTTGTGTAAAGGTTGAGACGTAAGTTGGTTTGATATTCCAATTATGCTATGTCACTTTTAAATTGTTTCCTTGAAAGTTTCATTTGAAATGGGATCATATATCTATTATGTTATGTAATTTTTAAATCTATTAGGTATTATGTTATGTAATTTTTAAATCTATTAGGTATTTGGCAAGTGTACCAAAATTCATAAGTAATATAGTGGAGAAGTTTATATATCGTATGTGATAGGAACTGGTGTAATATAAATGAATTGGTCTGTTTCTGATAAAAGAAAAATAAATTTAGAATTAAATATAAAATATAATAGGAATTGGTACAATGGAAACAAATAATTTGATTTAGAAAACTACGAGATAAAAATTTTACAGGAGATTGGGTTTCACGATTCCATTCAAAGTAAAAATCAACAAGCAATATATTTCTATTTTCGTCTCTCACACTCACATCATTTGTAACATGCATCTGTTTCATCGCAAACAAGCCTAAACTAAAATAATAAAAACCTTGTGTCTAGGAATTTTTACTATTACATTGCATTAATGACCAATATGATGATGCTTAAGAATGACCAATGATCACATCTATGTCTAGCATGTGAAATCAATAATTGTTTTATTCTACTCAGATTTTCCAAACTATCTTATCTTTCGGATAAGCCGGTACTCCCACATATGCATCATATATATGTAGAACATGTAATTAGAGATCATAATTTGGATTTTCAAGTATGATGATTTGATTCGACCACAGTTTGAGACCGGTTTCCCAACTCAATCCAAACCAGTTAAATAGATGAGTGATCAAGTCATCATTAAGCATAAATCAAACCACAAACAATTGAATGAAAGCAAAGACAAATATCCAAAAGTAGAAGTGAATAGAATCATAATTGATTACATCAAACCTGAACAAGAGGGAGTTTAGTTACTCATAGAATACTACAATGCAATTCCAGTAGCATCTACACATAAGATTTACACTAAAAGTGTCTCCTTCATGCTTCACGGCCATGTTCTCTCCTATTGCTACATTTCTTACGCCACTCAATGCCTAGAATGAAGACATAAGGTCTTTATTTATAGGAAATTTTGGGCAGTGCTCAACCACAAGGGTTTTTTCACAAATGAGTTTCCTTCTTAACTCAGGCCCTTGTCCTAATGCTTAGCATGTGACATTTCCCTCTTGGGAAGGTTTTCTTGGCTGCTCAGCCTCATGGAGTTGTGCTCCAGGTTTCCTTGCAAAGAAGGTTTCCTCACGAGACTCAAGTCCATTTGTTGTGTTCAACAGAAAAGTCAAAATATGTTGTCATGTCCTTTCTACTTCCATGGCTCAGCTCCAGTACTATGACTCAACTACATACTTGATATTTTCTTTTATATTCACTGCAAAACATTAAAATATCATTATAATTCATAAAACTCCAATTCTCGATACCTCATTCTGTATCTTAAGATAGTGCCAAGTTTAAACTAAAAATCTAGATGGATTATGTAATAATAATTACATCTAACTGAAAAAAAAGGTACATTCATTTGTAATTAACATCAGTATTTAGTATTATTTGAAATAGAAAATTAACCTTCCGAATAAGTCATCGGAAAATTAACAAGTGTACTATATTCTTATTAATTTAATGAAGTCTTTGTTAAGAATCAACCATTCTAAAATTTATGTTATTGGAAAAACCTGTGAATAATTTATAGTACAATAGACCCAGAAAGGAATGTGCTTGTAAGCATGGTCACATAACACGACGAACAATTGATTTATAAGAAAATGACAATAAGGTTTGAAATTAGGGTAGTGGTTATATAGGTTAAAGTTATTATTTATAAGAAAATGACAATATGCTTTCTTAATATCCTATATTTCTTAACAGGTGTTGTGATCGTTGTAATTGGAGGATGTATCTTCATACTTTGTTGTTTTAGACGTAAGTTTTCAACCTGATTGATCAAATTTTTGTTTTATGACAAATAATGATTCAAAAAATGTTTTATTAGAAAATATCTGCATGTTATAAAAAGATATATCTATAGTTTCTTAATATCTTATATTTCTTAAGAGTGTGACTATTATAATTGGAGGATGTATCTTCATATTTTGTTGTTTTAGACGTAAGTCTTCAATCCAATTGGTCAAATTTTGTTTTACCACAAACAATGATTCAAACGATGTTTCATAGAGAAGATCTCCATGTTATAAAAAAATATCTATGGCTTCTTAATATCTTATATTTCTTAAGAGTGTGAGTGTTGTAATTGGAGGATGTTTCTTCATACTTTATTGTTTTAGACATATGTCTTCGACTCATCCGGTCAAATTTTGTTTTACCATAAACAATGATTCAAACATTTTTCATAGAAAAGATCTACATGTTACAAAAGGTATCTATGATTTCTTAATATCCTATATTTCTTAACAAGTGTTGTGAGTGTTTTAATTGGAGGATATTTCTTCATACTTTTTTGTTTTAGATTTAAGTCTTCAACTCGACTGATTAAATTTTGTTTTACCACAGACAATGTTTCATAAAAAAGATCTGTATGTTATAAAAAAAATATTTAGGGTTTCATGATATCTTATATGTCTTAACAGGTGTTGTGAATGTTATAATTGGGGGATATTTCTTCATACTTCCCTATTTTAAATGTAAGTCTTCGATCTAACTACTCAAATTTTCTTTTGCCACAAACAATGATTAAAACAATGTTTCATGGAAAATATCTACTTGTTATAAAAAGAAATCTATGGTTTCTTAACACCCTATATATTTCTTAGCAGGTGTTGTGAGTGTTGTCACTGAAGGATGTTTCTTCATTCTTCCTTATTTTAGACGTAAGTCTTCAACCTAACTGGTCAAATTTTGTTTTACCACAAACAATGATTAAAACAACAGTTCATAGAAACAATCTGTTTGTTATAAAAAGATGTCTATGGTTTCTTAATATCATATATTTCTTAACAGGGGTTGTGAGTGCTGTAATTGGAGGATGGTTCTTCACACTTCCTTATTTTAGACGTAAGTCTTCAACCCAACTGGTCAAACTTTGTTTTAGCACAAATAATGATTCAAACAACGGTTCATAAAAAAGATCTGTTTGTTATAAAAATATGTCTATTGTTTCTTAATATCATATATTTTGTAACAGGAGTTGTGAGTGCTGTAATTGGAGGATGGTTCTTCATACTTCCTTATTTTAGACGTAAGTCTTCAGTCCAATTGGTCAAATTTTGTTTTAGCACAAAAAACTATTCAAATATTTTTTTCATAGAAAATATCTACTTATTGTAAAAATATTTTTATGATTTCTTAATATCCTATATTTCTTAATAGGTGTTGTGAGTTCTTTAATCGGAGGATGTTTCTTCATACTTTGTTATTTTATACGTAAGTCTTCAACCCGACTAGTCAATTTTCTTTTTCCCCAAAACAATGATTCAAATATTGAAGCATTCTTAAAAAATCATGGAGCTATAGCACAAAAAAGATACAAATTTTCAGAAGTGAAGAAAATGACCAATTCATTCAAAGTTAAACTTGGCCAAGGTGGTTTTGGTATAGTATACAAAGGAAAACTACTCACCGGTGGTCCTGTGGCTGTAAAACTACTGAATGCATCGAAAAGAAATGGTGAAGAATTCATCAATGAAGTTGCCAGCATCAGTAGAACATCTCATGTTAATATTGTCAGTCTTCTTGGATTTTGTTTGGAAGGCCCTAAAAAAGCTCTCATCTATGAGTTTATGGCTAATGGTTCTTTGGATAAGTTCATCTACAACAGAGGGCAAGAAAATATTGCATCTTTGACCTGGGAGAATTTATATCAAATTGCCATAGGAATAGCTCGAGGGTTGGAGTACTTGCATAGGGGTTGCAACACCAAAATTTTACATTTTGACATAAAGCCGCATAATATTCTTTTGGATGAGAATTTTTGTCCTAAAATATCAGATTTTGGACTAGCAAAGATGTGTCCCAGAAATGAAAGCATTATTTCTGTGTCTGATACAAGAGGAACAATGGGGTATTTAGCTCCTGAAATGATCAATAGACATTTTGGTGGAGTTTCACAAAAGTCTGATGTTTATAGTTATGGAATGATGTTACTAGAAATGGTAGGAGGAAGGAAAAACATTAATGGTGAAGCTAGTCATACAAGTGAGATATACTTCCCACATTTTGCATACAGAAGACTTGATGTAGATAATGATGTTAATAATGATGTGAGACCATATGAAGTGATGAATGCAGAAGAAGATGAGATTGCAAAGAGAATGACTGTAGTGGGCTTGTGGTGCATTCAGTCGCTTCCAAATGATAGACCTACAATGAGCAGAGTTGTAGAAATGTTGGAAGGTAACGTAAATTCCTTGGAAATGCCTCCAAAACCTTTGTTTTCTTCTCCTACTAGATCAGAAACTTCCTCATGAAATTAGTATCGCTGTATTTTGGTAAAATCTTTCTAGTTATATTGTAAAGAGGATTACTGAACACATTTGTTTAGTGTTTTTTATTCTGAAAAGAAAATGGATCTCATATGGTGTTAAATTTAGTTTTAAATTGCCTCTACATGATTGCTGAAGCTAGATCAAATATTGTGCATGATAACCTTCTTTTAACAAGCTAAATTGAAGTGGATAACTGATAAAAAAGGCTCTAACACAAGAACAACTTGACAAAAATATATATAGCTGAAAAGTGAAAACCATAGAAGCTAGTGAAACTAAAGATGCTTCATTGTAAGAGGATTTATCGGACAGAAGGAGGACATGAATAAGCAACTACGGAAAATTATTTCAACTTCTTCTCTTTTCTTCTGATAAATTCTATTTATTCTGTGTTCATTTAGTTATTTCTCTTCATAATCAATATGCTTCCCTCTTTCAATTTTCAAGTGTTTGTTTTAAGAGTTAAGTTTTAAATAAAAATATTTATAAGAAACAAAAGAGAATGAAATGTTTTATTTTAAAAAAATGGACTCGTTAAAAAATAAATAACTCTTATAAATGAAAAATAAATAACTCTTATAAAAATGAAAAAATACTAATATTAATGATAATAGTTAAAATAAATTCATAAATAATAATAATACACTAATAATAATAATAATAATATAAATATATTTATATTTATATGATAATGATAAAAAGTTATTAATACTAATAACATTAGTTAATAATTATAAAATATATCAATAATATAAATACATTTGCATATTCATAATATATAAATTAATAATATTAATAATAATAGTTTTTACTACTATTTCATCTATTCAAACACCTTTTTCTCGTCATCCTTAAATCCAAACCAACCGGTTACAATTAATTAAATATCAACAATATATACGGAATAATTATAATTAATAATCATTTAATTTAATTATCTATTTTCACTTTAACATTCTTAATTGAACTCTAATTTTATTATTATTATTATTATTATTATTATATCCTACTGTTCACAACCTTATTTCAAATTATATATTTAAAAATATTAAATATCAAATAAAATAAAAAGCCGATCCTGTTTTCATTCTATATTTATAAAGAATTTCAAATAAAAGAAGGAAGAAAACAACTAAAAACATCCACACATCATATTCCAGCAAAAGCCACTACATAAAATTAAATAATTATATGTTTATACTTTAAATTTCATACGAGTATTAATTCACTTTTACTGCTTGAAGAAAGTGGATCATAATAAATTTCAATATACATAATGTTTTTTATGATAACATCTGCTCAGTTTATATTTAAATATTAAAACTCAATTTTGTTTATGTGTATATATTTTTGATAAATATTTATTATAAATACAAAAAATATTAAAGTTTAAGGAATTCGAAATATGACACTTAATCTAGGTATTTAGATAATTAACTAGGGTTTTGAGAGGATTTATACATTTAGGGACCGCTATGGTCTCAATCAGCTGAAGGTTGTGCAGCACATGTTATGCCTAAGTTATTTCAAAAGGAGGGAAATTTTCGAAAAGTTATTCCTTATCAACTAAACCTAAAACCGACGGTGGAGAATCATATTTTAACTACTAAATTTTAATAATTTATTTTTATAATATAAGATGTCATCTTTTAAATGATTTTTGAATATTAAAAATAAAAAAAAATATAAAAAATTATTTTAAAATATTTATCAACATTTTAATGGTTAAAAAATCATTTTCCATCCAACGATATACGACGTATCATTAACCCTATCATCACAATATTGGAAGTGTGAATACATGCTCGTTGAGTTGACTTGGTCGGGGAAAAAAGCCAAGAGTGTGGTCCTTCTTTCTTGGGCTCTCTCCAGCTGGAGAGAAATTTCCAGTATCTTTCAACTTTATTCAAACGTAGACATTATTGGATCTACTCGACCATGGAATCTCCCATTAAAACGTAAGATAGACACTTAGCTCTTTCCTATGGTTGCAAATGCATTGAAACTAAACATGTTCCTCAGACTCACTCTCTCGTTTCTGTTCTCTGTAGCAACGCTTCTTCTTCCAACTACATGTGATGTGAACTTCAACTTCCAACTACACATAATCAAGTTTTAGAGGTCTCACGTCGATTAGAGATAAGACAATTTCATAATATATAAGTGAGTGTAAATCTCACTTTGCAGACATTTTTTGTGACATTGACTTAAACTTAAGGTTTTCTGGTAAAATTTGTTATTTGTATGAAAAAGCATAATGTTAACTTTTATAGAAAATATCAGCAGGTTATAAAGGATATCTACGGTTTCTTAATATTCTATATTTCTTAACAGGTGTTGCAATTCCGTTAATCGTAGTATGTTTGGCATTTTGTTGTACTCCTTCGACCCGGGACGAATTTAGTTTTACCACAAACAATGATCCAAATATCACCACAAACAATGATCCAAATATTGAAGCATTCTTAAGAAATCATGGAGTTATAGCACAGAAAATATACAAATTTTCAGAAGTGGAGAAAATGACTAATTCATTCAAAGTTAAACTTGGTCAAGGTGGTTTTGGTACAGTATACAAAGGAAAACTACTAACGGGTGGTCTTGTGGCTGTAAAATTACTGAATGCATCCAGAAGAAATGGTGAAGAATTCATCAATGAAGTTGCCAGCATTAGTAGAACATCTCATGTTAATATTGTCACACTTCTTGGACTTTGTTTGGAAGGCCCAAAAAAGGCTCTCGTTTATCTTATGGCTAATGGTTCTTTGGATAAGTTCATCTACAAAAGAGGGTCAGAAACAATTGCATCTTTGACCTGGGAGAATTTATATCAAATTGCAATAGGAATAGCTCGAGGGTTGGAGTACTTGCACAGAGGCTGCAACACTAAAATTATACATTTTGACATAAAGCCGCATAATATTCTTTTGGATGAGAATTTTTGTCCTAAAATATCAGATTTTGGACTAGCAAAGTTGTGTCCCAGGGATGAAAGCATTATTTCTGTCTCTGATCCAAGAGGGACACTGGGGTATTTAGCTCCAGAAATGATGAATAGACATTTTGGTGGAGTTTCACAAAAATCTGATGTGTATAGTTATGGAATGCTGGTACTAGAAATGGTAGGAGGAAGGAGGAACATTAATCCTGAAGCTAGTCACACAAGTGAGATATACTTTCCACATTTGGCATACAAAAGACTTGAGGTTGATAATGAAATCAGACCGTACGAAGTGATGAACACAGGAGAAGATGAGATTGTAAAGAGAATGACTATAGTGGTTTGTGGTGCATTCAATCACTCCCAAATGATAGACCTACAATGACCAGAGTTGTAGACATGTTGGAAGGTAACATGAACTCCTTGGAAATGCCTCCAAAACCTTTGTTTTCTTCTCCTACTCGATCAGAAACATAATGAAGTTAATATAATTGTATTTGTGTAAAATCTTTCTATTTATATTGTAAAGAGGATCACTCAACACATTTGTTTAGTATACTTTTATGTGTTTGTTAAATTGCCACTAAAATAATTGCAGAAGCTAGATCAATTGTGCATGATAGCTTTCGTGTGTGTCTGATAAATTCACATGAGAATTATTTCTTCAACTACTTTTCTTTTCCTATGATGAAGTCTATTTATCTTATGAATTTTATTTATCCTTTGTTCATTCTGTTATTTTTCTTCACAATCAATAGCTTTCTTCTATGTGAATTTTCAAGTGTCTGTGACTAAAATTAGAGTTTTAAAGAATAATATTTGAAACAAATAAAAAAAATGTAAAATATTTAATTTAGAAATGTTTAGATAAAACGTTTGACAATGATTTATTTATTTTTAACGTTACGCTTGAGGATTTCAACTTTGGAATTCTTGGAGACGAGCATCCTAAGTAATTGATTAATTTTTAAACTTAAATAAATTTTAGAAATTTAATAGATTATTCATTTTTATTTTGAATATTTAATAAATTATTTTTTAAATTAAGTAATTAATTAATTCTAAACATTTATGAAAAAATATTTATGTATATTTTACTGCAAATATTATGTTTTTTAATTTATCTTTGAAATATTTTTGAATTTTTCTTTTGACTTCTTTCTTTTTTTTATTTTACCCTGATAATTGATACATTTTTTCTCATATAATATTGCACATTAAATAGGTAACAAAAATGAGTGGTGTATAAAATCATTAAATATTAATTAGTTTAAATATAAAAAATAATTAATCATTATATTAAATTAGACATTATTATTTTATAAACTAAAGTTATTTATATAAAAAAAATTCTATTACTAATAGAAATTTATGATTGACTACTATTAAAATCTAAATTAGTCTCAAATATTAGTTATCAAATTTTGAGAAATAATGTTATATATCATTTTAGACACTAATTCACGTAAAAATCGTATAATATATGTTTAAAATTATTAAAGATCGTAGTTTAAAATATTCATTATTTAAAATAAAAAATACTCATATATTAATTCCAATAGGTCTAATTTTGACATGTTTCTCCATGTAGGAGGGACATTTATAGTTTTCATAGACTCGAATGAAAAATGGTGCTATAGGTGTAGGGAATACATTTTTAACTAAACCAAAACAATTTAATTATATATAGCTATATTTATTTAAAAAGATGAAATTTCATACCCAAAGCAGCTTTGCAATCTATATTTACATCTCAATCTTAAAACTTATCCTCATTAGAAGATGACAAAATGAAGACTGTAACAGGGTGGATGCTGCCAGTGTGATGCTAATAACTCTGCTGACATAAACTTGGACAACGTTAATCAGATCAAAGTGAGAAAAAAAGGTCCTCTTATCCACTAGTATTCGGTGTTGTTGTCTTGCTGATAGCATTAGAATCAGGTGATGGTGGAGGAGGGTCATCCTTCAGCAACACAACAACATCAGAAGTGCTTGAGATATCCATTACCTCAGGCTGGCTTTTGCTCTTCCCATCACTCTGTATATCCTTCAGAGTCTCCGCCACTTCTTCCATGGAAGGTCTCATCTCTTTGGAACTCTGCAAGCACTGAAATGCTAACTCAGCCACAGCACTGATCATTTTCCTTGCCTTGAAATCTGATTCAAAACCAAGGTTTGGATCCACAAGCTCTTGAAGGGTCTGATTGTGAATCTTGTTAATGGCCATGTTGGCCAAATTGATCTCATGTCTATGCCTTGTGATATCAACAGCAGGCAGGGATGATATCAGTTCAACCAGCACCACTCCAAAACTATAGACATCACTTTTGTTGGTAAGCTGGTAACACTCGTGGTACTCTGGATCTACATAACCTGGAGTTCCTTGTGGAGCCGTTGAAACATGTGTGACATGGTGCGGGAAAAGACGCGAGAGTCCAAAATCTGCGACTTTGACACGGAAGTTGCTGTCAAGAAGAATGTTGTTGGTTTTAACATCTCTGTGGATGATGTCTCTGAGATGAAGAAATTTCAGTGCACTTGCAGTTTCCACAGCAATATTCATTCTGATATGCCAAGGGAGTGTTCCGGGTTTAGATCGTTGACCATGAAGATGGTCTGCAACAGTTCCATTGGGAATGTACTCATATACAAGGAGAAGTTCACGACTGTGGCGAGAGGTGCATCCGTATAACTTCACGAGATTTGGATGATCTATGCGAGTTAGGATTTTGATTTCGTTCATGAACTGTGCAACTCTCCTGTAGTTGTTCTCATACAACCTCTTCACTGCAACAGAACGGCTATCTCGCAGTTTGCCTAGACAAGAAACATCAGAAAGCAGCAACCTTTGTTAATGTTCATTCAAGGTGCAAAAACGACAGATATACAGTATAAGCTGCATGTTCTTACCAAAATACACTGTCCCAAAGCCACCTTCTCCTAGTTCTTTAGAGGGGTCAAAGTAATTTGTGGCCTCTTCTAGTTCTTCATAGGAGAAGAGATGAACTCCAGGTATAATGCTTTGAGTGAAGCTTTGACTTCCCTTCTCAGTGTCTTTTGAAGATGGATCAGAAGAGAGGCTCCGAGACTGTATATATGACATTACATAACTATTCTTCCTTCTACGAAGACAAATATAGACGCAAATGCCCACTATAAGTGCTCCCATTACACCAGAACCAACACCTAAATAAAAATCATAGCAAATTTCAATTAATATACAATTATTAATGAAATAAATGCGGAAAAATTAACGAAAAGAAAATCATCAATTACCTATGATGATTTTCCTGGGCAAATTCAATGTGCCTGAAAAAGTTGGCAGGGAAAGCACAGATGGGTTAGCATTGAGTCAGCTCAAGGATATTGTAGTTGAATATATCACATATAAACATGTATATTTATGTGTTTCCATAAAATGCCTCACGAATAAAGTTCGTGCTCCTATGAGAGGAAAAATTGGAACTACATAACAAAGAGTAACCTTGTCATATTTTCTTTCTGTTTCATATTAATGATGACTAGTTTCTGACAACATATTGCATTTGGTCTGTTTTCTTAAACTCTAAGCATAAAGAATACTCAATTTCAGTCTATTTTCTGCATATTTTGATGGTAAGAATGTAATGCCTGGCTGACAATTGATAAAGACATCATCATATTGAGGCAATGACATGATTATAGGTAGCTAAATGTTTTAATGATCAGTTAATAACTACATCAAAGAATTGCAGTTGTTTCGTTACTGTGTCTACAACATACAAATAGTGTGGCTACGCATTTATGTAAGCCAGAGACGTTTAGAAATTGTGAAACCATCATCATCGGATCTATCAAGATTCTTTAAGTTGAGTATCAGACAGGTAAAAGAAAAGACAAAGATCTGGTATACTTATTTGGCTAGCATATTCTGAAATGGTATATTGGAATAGAAATTGCATCTGTACCCAAAAGAGGGAAATGGGGGAAATAAAACACGGAAGGAATAGAAGCGTCACACAGAAATAATGCTTGCTGAATAAACAACGAAAGCAGGATCACAATATTTCGAAATGTATTATTACCACTACCACAACTTTTTACGTAGGACTTATCCTTGCAGAAGCAGAGAAACTGATTGCCATCAAATCCACAACGCCCACCACTTTTCTCACAGTACTTGCAATCAGGTGCAGTCCAATTCAAAAGAAACCCCATCTTCAAAATCTCAATGTAATTCATTCTCAATAAGCCAGTGAAATTAACGGAAGCATTCATGGTAAATGGCGCATTAACCATAAACTGACACCTATTCAAGGAATAGTTTTTGTGCTCTAGTGCCTCCTCATGAAAAACCGCAAAAGAATAATGTGAAGCATTTCTAGCACAATCTACTTTGTAAGTGGGGTAATCTATGGGTTCTGTGGTACAGTTGTAGAAGAAAGAGAGATTCCAATTTTCTGAACTGTAGGTAAAGGGAGTTTGATGAAAGCTGTAATTATATAAGGGAACAGGACAATTGTCCTCATAGGCAGCCATGTTGGCCACAGTAAAAGAGGAGTTAGAATAAGAGATATCTTTGACTAGAAAATCATAACTAGGAGTTCTGAGAATTGGATTTTTGTCCATGCAAGTGATCTCAAAGTGGGGATAGCCACAAAATGATTCCTGTTCATAAGAAATCCAGAAGGGATACCTAATGGATGGGCCATTTCCACAACTTTTTGGTGTGCAGGCCTTAAATTTTGGATTAGAAGATAGAACAGTGGTAGCAAAGAAGAAGATTGTGGTAATAATACATAGTTGAGGCTTAATGTAATGGATGGAGATTGGAAGGATCATTTGGTTCTGGGGATTTGAAAAGAATGAAGAGGAGAGAAGAGAAGAGTAATAGTGTGGAATCTAAGGCAGGCATTTAGAAGAAACTTCAAAGTCGTTGGTAGGTGTGTACTGTGGAAATTCTTACACGAAAACATGCTACTATTTTATAATGGGTTATGATTGAAGCTTGAAAATATAGATGAAAACAAAACAAAAGTTCAAGCAATAGATAACCAGTTATTGGCTCGTTTATAAACACAAGGAAGTAGGTGAACACCTTATCTTTGCTTTCCTAAACAAGTGAATAGCAGTTTTGAGAACTTGTTGAGGGTGTTTTTGTAGTTTCATGGTGGGCTTGTCCATACCACATTATTACTAGTCAAAAGTTGAACATCCACAAAGGAAAGTAGGTGAAGTACTTTCCCATGGAAGATTGCAGGCTTCATTTTTTTGTAGTTATATAATAAGCATCAACACAAATGGAATACCACTGAGGATGAAAACCACATCATCCCCAGTAATGGTGACATCACTATGACATTGCAAATAGAAAAATAAATCAACAGGCTATACATATATTAATCATTCATGAATTCCATATAATTAATCAACCAATTCTAAGTTAGAGGGTTTCAAACTTTATAGTATAAATCAACATCTGTGTCCTATGATTAGAACAAATTAGAAAAGCAACTATGGAATGAACAGTAATGTAGTTGTTATATCTACATAGATATCTGAATGCAACCGTATGTATACAGCTCCATTTGAATAGATAACAATTTCGAGATATAGTCATGTATGCAAATATTGCACTAGGGGGAAACCGAAATAGTGGATGATTTTATCTGTACAACCATATTTTAGGAAAAATAAGAATAAGTGGAGAAATCAAAGTCTACTTCGCAATTTTGATACTTTAAAAATCTCAAAAGAAGAAAGCAGAAAATGATGTCCATGACAGTGAAAGACGTGTTGGACCACAAAAGAAGGAAATGATCTTCATTTACACACAACAACTCTGTTCAATAAAGGTTTTTGTTGACGAATATACAATTACTTCATAACTAATTATAATAATATTGATATCTAAGTTAATAAATAATTTTTAAATTTTATATTATCAAATTATTATTATAATAAATGTATCAAAAAGTTATATATGTAATAAAAAATTTCAAAATATTATTACTCACTTAGTTTTCAAATCATCACTTATCCGATATGAGCTGCTAAATTAGAAACTATATTATTAATGAAAAAGTTTTCCTCTTCTTAATGATTGGTGTTACATGCACATGCATTCGTAAAATCAAAGTAAAAGAAGGAAAAGTAGAAAAAGGATGGATCATACTTTCTTGTCGTGTATAATGTTAAGGATGGGTCCCAATAATTTTAGACCACCAAAAAAAAAAACGAGAACTAAAAGTAAGACCACAAAATATAGCTAATGTGACTGCCAAGTGTTTTACAGCCAAAAAACAACACAGATATATATATCATTTATGCTTAGAATGTGAATTATATATCCGTAATAATTTCATAATAGATCAAATTTTGCCCCTCTTAAAAGGATACACAGGAAATTTTGTCTTGAGTTATTCTCTTTTCCATGTCCTTTGTTAATAATTATATATCTTACAATAATATATGCACTATATGCATGGCAGTATAATATGTCTGAAATTATTGGGCAAACAATTTTTAGACACATGAACAATCAGAATTGTGAAATAAAAACTATAAGTGAACTATTAAAAGATCATTAACTTGGTAAAAAGAATTACAGTTAAAAACAAATTTAGGCATACAAATAGAGCCAAACAGGGACTGTAATTCGTAGAGAAACTACTTCATAATATTATTCAATGATTAAAAATGAAAAATTCAGGAAACGGTAGTAAAAGTCAAAGTTGATACATGTTTAGAGGGGGTGATTGAATTGACGCGTATGGGAAAAGGAAGAAAAAATGAGAATGGAAAAAGAAAGTAATAAATAGCTGGAGAGAAAATAGAGAGATGATTTTAATTTGGTTATTGACGGAGTCAAAACTAGAGGATGGAAATGAAGCTGTGAAGAAGGAACCACACATGAATTGGAAAAATGTGAAGTCAGCAACTCTTGTTTTTCTCATGGTCATCAGGTCAACAACGTTATTCTCATCGAAATCCCCAGATATTATTCAGTAAATTGGAATCATTGATAATTATTTTCATTATAATATGATGGCTAACTTCAATCTTTACCAGTACTGTTTATTAGTAATGCATATCTATGAAGCAACACGTCTTTTGTTTATTTGTTTATTTACCAGTACTGTTTATTTGTTTATTAAAGTACTTATTTTATTGAAAAAAAAAATCATCAAGGTCTTTACAATCCAAAACATAACTCGAGTGGAATTAGAAACATACTACATGCACCAACTGGATATTGCTATGATGCATCACCTATTTTTTTTCTTCTAAACAAACACTGCTAGACAAAATCTTGTTAGTCAAAATTTATACTTATGCATGTAAAATACTCTTATAATGTTTAATTAAAAAGAAATCTTTTAAATTCTTTTCATAAGTGTCCCAGAATACTGATAAAAAGAATCCAATTGAAATTGATGTTATTCCACTCTGTTTTTGTTCTTGGGTGTATGAAGCCGAGTTAGAACAATTGATATACCAACAATGCCAAAGCCCCAGCTTTAGTGGGGAAAGTAAGCGTGGAGGAAGGATATAAGTCATAAGAAATTTGATAATTTGTCAAGAAAAAAGAAAAAGGAAGTGATGATTGGTAAGTGGGTGGTGGAGATGGGGTTGGTCCAGTTGCATATGTTCCCAGACTGCACTCAATTTGTTGTGCTAATTTGGTCCTAATTGTTGGATAAAACAGAGGGAAAGCGGAAAAAAGAGGATAGAAGACTTACCTCCTTTGGGAAGAGAACAGTGTTCATTTGGGCAATAGTAGTTGCATGAAACTACATGTTCACCATAATAATCATCTCTCCAACAACTTTCGTCACTTTCTCTGCAGCAACCATCAGGAACACCATAGGAGACCTCAAAAGCATGACTGAGAGCTTGTTCCAGAACTCTAGCTCCGTCATCACTATCATCATAACCATCCAGAGGAGCGGCAGCAGCCACCTCCCGATGTCCCGTGCAATCCTTAAGCTGTGGGTATCTGTGGAGCATCTCCTCTTCCTCAAAATAATAGAGAACATCCCCGCACATAAAGTTGCGTTTTGAAGGGAAATTTGGGATTCCAAGACAATTTTCAAATATGATTATTTTATGCACGGACGCGTTATACTGGAGCAGAGTGTTGTTGAAGGTCTGGTAATCGAAGTTCAAAAAGTGAGGAGAACAGACATCGGTTACAGGGGGTGTTAGCATGACTTTCATGGTGTGAGCGGTGTTGTTGATATCCTTCACTGTGAAATTTTGAGATTCAATAGGAGCATTATCATAAAAAACATGGCAGCTGAGCAGGGATGATGTGTCGGCGCCGTTACATTGAGAGGCTGGAATCTGTTTCCAGGGAGGATCGAAGATGGCGGACACGCTTATGTTGCAGCGGTATGACTGCTCAGCACAAGGCGATGGTTGAGAATGGGAGTGTGGCAAAGCGATGGAGAAGAAGCAAGAGACGGTGAGTGCGAAGGCAAGAAGGTGACTATGCTTATCGTCCATTCTCACACACACTTCTTCTCACTTCCCTCCCAACCCTCTCTCATAAATCAAACCTATAGAACCACTTTTCTTCTCACCACCGTACCCTACCAATTATGCACACACACACACACTCCTCCCACGAAACTACCTCCTTCTTTCCTCTCACTTCCCCCCCAAAGACGACCCAGTCTCCCTATCTCCCTAATTGAAAGAATTAGGGAACAAACCCTGTTCGTTACTTTTGTTTTTGTTTTTTTCCCTTATAGGTCAATGCTTATTGGAATATTTTGCAGTCAATTTTTTTTTATCACATTTCTCTATAAATTTTTATAGTATCAAGTTAATATTTTCTGTTCCAAACAGTATGAATTACACATCAGCCACGCGTAACTTTTGTCTTTTATACTTTAGTTCTAACCTAAGTTTGGAAATTAGGTTATTCTTCACAAATTCATCTGTAGTAAGTATTTAGTTATCATTATCTTCTTCTAGGCCTGTCTTATTTTCCCAAATTTCTAACATCTCATTAAATGCATCAGATGCTGATTTCATTTTGAAGCAGTCTGGTGCATGTGAAAGGGCATGGTTCTTTTTGATGATGGAAACTTTTTACGTTAAGAAGTCATTTCTCGACCAATCTCTCAAATCCCAACCGTTATGCACGCAATGAAGAAAAGGATCATTTGTACGCCTATTATAGGAAAATGAGGATGAGAACAGAGCATTTCCTCAAATTGAGACTATCATGTTGCTTCACTTTTCATAGTCAACCTCAAGGCTCAAAACCCTTAATTTTCAAGTCACTCTTCATAGTTCCTCAAGTCCACCCCCATGTAGGTGTTTGCAACTAAGACTTTTCAGTTGTTATTCAATGTTTCTGCATTTTTTTTAGTTTGCTTGTAAGTTTGTTTGTGTTCACAAAGATCTAATTCTAATTGTGGGCTCAAAATGTCTACTTAGCGCTAGTTTTCTGTTTGTTGCAAATTAGGAGTTTCGTGGTTTTTGGTACTTGAGTCTTTAGTATATTAAGAGATCTGTTTTACTCATCTCTTCTCCCTCTTTCATGTTCTGCTTTTAACAGAAACTAATACAGGCACCATCAAAGCTTGCTTATCAGTATCAAACTTACACTTAAAATGAAATTGTTTTGGCCTATGAAAATCCCAGGATCACAGACGTAGAATATGGTGATGTGCAGGGTAGATAAATAATCATGGTTCATGATATTAGTCCGCAGCATTTTTCATGCAATGGAGCATTGGATTAATATCAAGCATAGCGAAATTTTGAGAGCTAACTTGAATAGGATGATTATCAAGGCACCTGTCCTTTAAGGCCTCATAATCACTGTCACAATTACGAGGTTAGCTTCATCCCGTAATTGATAAGATAACTGTGATGTCTTTGATTCCATGGTTGTATGAGAGGTTACACATGAAGTGTTGAAAGGGGCATTGTGGCAAAGTTAACAAGAAGAGAGTCACTATGGATGTAAGCAAGGTGGGATAGATATACGTGTAGAATACATATATGGTCATTTGGTCATGTAGGGAAGAGTTACAGGTTGCAGAAATATGTGGTTGTTAGTGAAGTAGCTGCATGAGTTGGTACTGCTGGACACAACACATTGTATACTATTCTTCAAAAATATGTTGCAGAAATTTTATTTTTTTTCTGCACATATTCGCTAAATATGGCCTACTCTATTTACTCAGATGTCATTTTTTTTCCAAATACCTAACGTTTTAAACTTGTGATTGGTGACTACTACAATGACCAACCATTCTAACTTTGCTTATTTGTATAAATAGAAACGTATCCAACGTGTGAAAGGATGGGGTTGTTCTTTATAATGGAAACATCATCTTTATTCTTTTAAACAAAAGCAAAGCTCTTTTAAGTTCTTTCTCGACCCATCTCTAAAGTCTAAACCTTTATATTCAATAAAGGGCTATGACCATTGACCTAGAGTGGACCTTATATTCATAATCAAGACTCTAGCAATTCAAGGAAATTGAGAATGAGAACAGAGGAAAGAGGGGTATAGGAATGTTGCGAGCTAAATCATAATAAGTTTATGGCTCTAGGAATACTCAAATATATTCTAAAACCTAAATGGTTGAAGTGTCTAAATGAATATTTATTCCTGCAGGGCATGTGTAGGGAGAGGATCTAAATCAAACAAGTGTTTTGACTAAGGATGTAAGGGTGATATAGATGTAGGTATAGAAATACATTAGTGTTCATCATAAAGGGAAGAGTTACATGTTATTCTTGTTAGTTAAAGAGCTGCTTTAGATGTTGCAGACGAGAAAACACATTGTATATTATTCTTCAGTTCTGGCAAAAAGTACTTTCTAAGGAAAATACCTATGAATATTGCGTGAGAAACCAAAAGATGACTAAAACTTAAACCACGTACAAAAAAACATATGAAGCTTGAAAAGTCACCCTTATGAGGATTGAAAATCCTAAGTTCCACCTCAAACAGAGGATAGGACCATTGAGATATAACTTGCCAAACATACAAAATGAAAGTTAAAAAGAAAAGTGTTATTCATAATTTCCTCCCTATAAGCTCTAAGCTTATTTCAATATCTTCCATACTTTATTTTTTGTATCTTAACAAATTATTAACTCCAGTGCTGATCTACAATGCCCCACTTCTGTGTTGGTGGTGCCCCCCAAATGGATCATCCAAATTTATATGGGACAAAAGCAATGGAGTCACTTATTTGGAATCAAGGCAATCACCAGTGAAGAAGTGGTTCGATTGGAAATTTATAATAAAAAAGGTAGTACAGCTTGTTAGGTGACTGTTGCTGTCATCTTTCCATGAAAATTCCATGTTGTAAAAACTTATACTCGTTATTATCACTTTGCTATATAAAAGTCAACATAAGCCAAAGACGCCCTTAGGGAACCGAAACATGACATTATAAAATTTGACACGTTATCTCATAACGCAGTCTTCAATAGTTCCATCTATATTATAAAAATTTTGAACAGAATGAAGGGAAAAAAATCAAAGGGAACTATTCAGACCAAACAACTCTTCCTAACACGCAAACCAAATTAACAGATCCATTCCATGTCTAGAGTGTGAAACTCCACCTGCCTAAACCAGAGTGGATGAATATCTTGTTTGATTCCACGTTCCAGATATGATTTTATTACGCTTATTAAGAAGCTATGGTATTTATAACTCTGCGGTCTTTCACATCCTAAACGCGAATTTTCAGTTCTCAACTTGTTTCTTAACAAGCATGTAGGATATTTGGATCCTCAGAAAAGGTTGAATGCCATGCCACCATCCAAAAGAACAAGATTATAGTAGGAATACTTAATCTAAACAAGAGAAGGAAGAAAACATACTCGGAGCATGTGGAGACTCTGGAGACTCTGGAGAATAAGGGGGTAACTGTGACTTTGCTGGTGTTACTCTAGGTGTTGGTTCTGGAGACCTTGCTGGGATTTGTTTACAAAACTCAGCGTCAGATTGCTGATTAGGACAGAGACACATAAATCCACTCGTAGATGATCCACATCTCCCACCAGATTTTGTGCATCCATCACATTGATCTTCATTCACACCACTCCATCCAACCTCAAATCCACTTGCTAAAACATTTCCCACAGCCGAACCACCCTTCACAGCCTCTCTTAGAACAGAAACATTGATGCTATTCTTGCACCCCAAACCCAAACTATTGAAATTAACCACTTCAGTACTCAGCACAAAAAATGCAGGAAGACCACCATCTGCGGGGCAATTAAATGCTATTGCTCCTCCAATATTCACACTACTAGACGTATATCCAAGAGAACCGCAGTTATATAACAAAGTGTACTCAGCATCATTAGAAGTATCTTTAAAGAAATCAAGATCCAACTTCACATTCACATAATCATTAGTACAAGGGTCAGCCAATAAATCCAACCTTGCAATCTTCAAAACCTTAGATGTTTGATTCATGTCAATGACTTGGAATGTCTGTGACATGATGTCAATTGTCACGTTGTCTTGTTGGCAATCAAGCTTGAACTTTGGATGCCCACAGTACCCTGGCTGGTCCTTACCCCAAAATGGGTAGCTAATATTGATGATTTTCCCACAGTTAAAAGGTTCACATGATGTGTAATCTTCAGCATCACTAGATGCATAAGTTGGGAATAAGAGTGAGAAGAAGAAAAGGCTGTTTATGAGGGAAGAAAGAGGTGGAACAAGAGGATGAGGCATCACAGAAATCTGAGAAAGAGGCTTTAATTTGCAGAAGAACAATGTCAGAGGCCTTGTTTGTTGGTGAGGCAAATGATTAAGTACACAACAACAACCTATATATCTTAGTCAAACTAAATGACGTATAACTGGCATGGTGTCTTTCATAAAAATGGTGTTGACAAGTTGTTGGTAAAACATTAACAGACAGGAAACAGTATGAGCCTTAAATTTTGATTGTGTAAACATGTTAACCAGTAAGATTTATTCACTAGCTGCGGTGCCTTTGTCACGTCAGTGATGTCATGTTTAGATTTTTGTTTTTATGAACTTTATTCAATGCATAAGACTAACTTCACCCAGGGGAATGATAAACCAGGAGAAAAGTACAAGATATAGAATAAAACAAGACTTGGATACATGTCTGTAAATTGTTTTAGTGTTATTTTCTATCTAGAAATACAGTTTTGTCTTAGATAATCTGTATTATTAAAATCATTATCAAAGGTTAGAAAATCTTAAAATAGAAACTGTGCTACAAGCTATATACAGTGAAGGTGGGAAGAAAAATTGCTCTAGACAAGGTTGGCAGACCAAGAACAAATAATAATAATACGTGCTTTGCTGGAAAAATGTTGTCAAAAATATTATACTAATTGAAGTTAAGACTAAAACACTCTACCTAACCCTTTTTAATATTTTTAATCTTTCCCCTTTATTAAAAGAAAACCATTTACTACCACTGCATTTGGGATAAAGTTATAAGCGAATGAGTCTCTCCTTCTACTTTTTCCCTTTTGATGCTAAGAGTTTATTTAATACATGTTCATAGTATGTTCTGAAAGAACAGATTTTTTTTTTTATGGAAAGGAATTAAGAAATACTAATCCAGAGTTAGGTAAAGAGGATTAAAATATAGCAGTGTTTATGACTAAATAATTATTCTGTAGTTCTCATTTAACAGATATGGTTGTCCTCTGACTAGTCAAACCACAAAAAATAAAAACTTATTTTATATAGTATTTTTTTACATTGCAAGTTGTAACTGTGGAATATTCATGGCTTGTGGTTTCTTAACTGGTTAGCCATAGTAGATGGGTAGCCCAATAGTCCTGGAAACAATCGAGCCCAAGCCCAAATACAGTTCCTTGTTCGCTCCCAACCCATATACCCAAATCAAGTCCATTTTCTTACTAGCTATAAGATTAGTAAATTGGAATACAGAGTTACTATTGATGATAAACAAGTCAATTTAAAAATAATTTATCACTCAATTAATAAATCAAATTAAAAAATTTTCTTGGCTGATAATTTTTAAATAATGTAATTAATTATGTATTATCTTCTAAAAATCATAACTAATTTTAATAATGTCGATGGGGCAAATGTTTAGTCAGTTTGGAGTCACAGTTTTCAAACTCAAATTCAAAGTTTAGAATATATCCCAAATATCAATTCTCTGTTGGAATAATTAATATTACAGTTTAAGAAAACATGTAAACATTTTTTGGTGTAATGGTCTCATTAAAATAATTATTATAAAAATCTACAATCTTATTATAACATCATCTCGAATTGAATAGCAATATAAAAAAGTATACTAATTTAAAATAAACGGTTATTTTTGTATAGAACTTTGTTGATTTTACTTTGGACTTATTATAGAGGTTAATTTTACAACAGACGTTAATTTAGGAGAAGTTTTTTGCCAGCTATTAAATAACTAAAACAGTAATTTTTCTCAGTGTGTTGGTTCCTATGCTTTTCACAGATATTTCATCAAATATCTCAAACTTTTTATATATAATTATATATATGATAACAAAATTGTCACATAATTTAAAGAAAATATCATCAAGTAGTTGCAGATAAATGTATCAAAGTCATATAAACAATATGTCTCTTCCATTTCTGGCTTCAGAAATTGTGGTATGAATCTTGGCATTACTTTGTTGTTATAAAAGTGAATCATATTTGTTCACAAATTAAATAAAGTAAAGAAAAAGAAAGAGAAAGAAGTAACAGAGAAAGAGATATATTGTTAGGAAATCGTATTTGAAATTAAACTGGGAATCGTGAGAGTTGACATGAATGAGAGAGTTGCTGAGAAACACTCTTGAAGTAGTGATGGCAAAGGGAAGTGTGGAGAGAGTGAGAGTTTTGAAGGGAAAAAAGACTCTTTTATTTGTTTTTGACTACTAAATTTTGATTAACTCAACTCCATAAAACCGGCATGTTAAGAAGTGATCTTTAAACAATTCAATTCCACAAAATCAACTTATAAAATAAGAATTGCACCTAATTATATATTGTGAATTTGTTTTATCTCTAATAAATGTTAAACTTCCAACGAACACGTCCTATTATAATATCATTTTGAATTGACAAATTTTATACTCAATCTGTGGTCGACTAAAATTACAAAAAGATGGGCCAACTAACAGAAAGAAGAAATAAAATCATGAAATATTTTAAACAGATGAAGTAGTAAAAACAAACCTGGATACGTATTCTAAGTTATACACTAAATTAACAAAACCAAAAATATATCAGATAAACATCCACGCAATATAACCAACAAGTTGTAAGTATAATAATGTTTTAAATCTTAAAATAAACAAAATAAAGTGAGTGTATCATCTATTAAGCAAGCAGATTTGTGAAGATGTAATCATGTGAATTTGATGAATAAAAGAATCTGCAATTTGTTTCAAAGTGTACCTTTTTTGCAACTTTTGGCAACAGTTCTACCATCTCTGCATAAGCAACTTGATTGCTTGGAGGTATGATCAAATCTGCAATAGCCTTTAGACTCCTCACACGCTGCACAATCCTTAGCACTCACCCAATCAAGCACAAACCCTTTCTTCATGGCATCACCAAAACCAGTGATCAAATTAGTAACATCAATCTCTTCTTGCTTCACTGTCACCACAACATGCTCCTCACACTGCCTCACCCAACCGTATCCATTCTTAACTTCATCACCAGCCAGAAACACATAAGACTTATTCCTATCATGTTGCTGCATGCACCCTATGTGCTCAACAGAAGAAGGGTAAGAACTGCAGTTGAAATAGAAACTCAGATTCAAATCTAATGAACTGAAAGACAAAGGAAGGTTTTGTAGGGAAACATTGTGTCGTGCCCTAGGACATGGTTGGTCCAACACATCTATGTCAAGAAGTGTAATTGAAAACTCATCATAGTTTATATCTGCGACTTCGTATGTGTCACTTGGAAAACTAATGATGGCATGGTCCTCCGAGCATTCAATACCAAACTCAGGGTAGCCACAAAACTCTCCAACGTTGGTGTCGGACTTCTTCCAGAAAGGGTAACTGATGTTGATGTTACCACAGTTAGAAGGAGCACACACCGTTGATGTGTTACTATTAGTTTGAGCATGACATGACACTATAAGGATGAACACTGCAAAGAGGGAGTAATAGGGTTTTGGCATGGCTTATAGGACTAAGAAAGAAATGTAAAGCTAAGGAATTGGTTATGAATGAGATGACGATAGTTGTATATATAGCCGTAGATTTTCTTCATGTGATGAACCAGTCAAAGTAAATTTTCTTAACAGTCAAATTCTTCATTTAGAAATATATGGTGTGCTCATGTCAGTGGGAAAAGAATCTACAGGAGCAAGATTACGTACATCATAACACTTTTTCTACCTTGTATGCATAGCTTTATGGATCTTCCAAATATATACTTGTTGATTATTTTTTTCATCTTGATAGAATTATATTTATCTTGTGCGTGAGACTATAAATTAGTGGATGGTCGGCTTAGTGCCCGAGAGCGAGTGAAACAGAATGTCCAAGAAAGTTCGTTTAGATATTTTCTAACTTGATTATGATACTATGGTATAAGTGGATTTTAAGCCTAACTCAATCCTACAAAATCAACTTATAAAGTAAAATTTTTATCTCACTTATATATTATAAAATTGTCTTATCATTTATCGATATAGACTTCTAACATAGGTAGGTAACTATTTATAATAGAATTTCCCCTTCATAAGAGGGTGGTTTGATGCATTACAGTTCACAAGAGTCTTGGACTTGACGCCCAAGTTTCAACTTAAGATGAAATAGAGCTGAAATTTTACTAAAAATTTGGTGAATGAGGACTGGTTCCACGAAGTTCAATGGATTATTTTTTAACTTTGAAGTCCTTTGGGGGTCAGAAAAATGTTTGAGAAATGAATATTAAAAGCATGTTGATGAATATTAAATTGAGAAACGCGTGGCTGGCACGTTCCTTTAATATTATAAAGGTTCTACATTACATCTGTTCATGGCTCTTTAGCCAAGTGGAATTATATGTATTCATTTCATGGGGATGTCACGTTTCTGTCACAAGAAATAGGGACAGTAATATATAATAGCAAATATATTCATAATTATTATAGTAAAATAGGCTTAAATACAATTTTTTGCCACTTTTTTTCCAAAAAAATTAGCATCTTAACATTTAATTCTATATGAATTCGATTCTTGATTTTTTTTTATACAATTTTAATAATTTAAATTTCAGTTATCCCTAACTTTTGAAATTTTAAAAAACAAAATTTTGGATTTTATAAAATATTTAGAGAAACTATCAAAACTTTGCCATTTGCAGTCAATGGTATTTAATTAATTAATCATTCTGTGGGCGAGTAACATAAACCGTCTTTCAGTACATTTATTAAATTATTAATACAAAATAATAATATAATAATATTAATAGCTTTATTGTGTCTTACAGCTCACTACTTGTTTTATTTCTGGTGGGCTTACTCTGCTTTATTTTTTATTCTTGAGCTTTGAGATAGACTTGACCCAAGGATTAGAAATATAAATAAACTGAATTAATTGAGTTGTTTGAATTTAACTTCATAAAAATTTCATCGATATTTTATTAGTTAAGTTAAAAAATTCAAAACTGAAAATAAGTTAATTATTTGAATTAATCAAATTCAAGTTTTACAAGCATAACATTATTGGTCCGTCAATATATAACTTATTCTTTTAAAATTGTATATGGTGAATATCTTAATTACTTTTATTAGTCATATATAAATTATCACGTAAATATGTGTAACTTTGGGTTAAAATCTGGTTTTTTAGTTTCTTTTATGAATTTTCTATTTACTGAATACTGAATTAAAAAGGTATAGTAGTATAAAATATTTGAATTTCAGATATTGTTTTATTGTTGTTTGTAGATTAACACCTATATTTGTATATAATATTTATGATTTAAATATTTCATAAACTTAGATATTTTATTTGAGATTTTTTCTAAATTTTATTTTATTGAATATCTTAAATATTTTTTATTTTTGTCTAAATATTTACCATTTGATTTTATTATCAACATGATGACGTGATTGTTTGTTATTTCTCTTTGATATCAATTCTATTTTTAATATCTTCTAACTTGTCGATAAGCTTGTTCTTCCAGAAAAAAAAAATATCATTGATAAGTTTTCTTTAGGTTTAACTAACTTATTTTATTCTTTTTACACACTTAGTTTTTTTTTAGTTTTTACAACTATAAAAAAAGACTTAAATACTTTTTGGTCTTCATTTTCGTAATGTTTGTTACGGATGGTTCTCATTTTGACAGAATGTTTAAAATGGTCCTCATTTTTATCGAATGTTTAAAATGGTCCTCATTTTCGCAATTTATGTTTTATTTGGGTTTTTTCTGTAACGCCGTTTAAATCATTAACAGAGGATTGTACAGGTGACACGGTTTGTATTAGGGTGTGTTACATGTACTATATATATGGCTAATTAACGTTAATTCTTCAATTTAGGAGAAATTTTGTAATTAGGGAAATTTCTTCATCTTCGTCTTTCTTCATCGACATTTTTTTAGCTCGACGGAAATTTTCTTCTTTTCCTAAAGATTTTCTGAAATAGAAATAGAGAACGAAGTAACTAGAAAAAAAAACATAGATTATTAGAATATTGCACTTCTAGAGGGATCATCTAAAAAGCAAGATATTTGAAACCTATTCATACAAAAAGGCTGACATAGATGTTATGGGTCAATTTTTTTTATTGTCCATCTCTTCATTCCGTAAAGGAGCCGAATGAAACAAAAGTGTAACACACCCTACTAAAAAATTGTGTCATCTGTACAATGCTCCGTTAATGATTTAAACGGCGTTACAGAGAAAAGGACCAAATAAAACATAAATTGTGAGAATGAGGACCATTTTAAACATTCGGTAGAAATGAGAACCATTTGAAACATTCTGTCAAAATGAGGACCATCCACAACAAATACTACGAGAATAACGACCAAATCTTTAAGTCTAAAAAGAAAAAGTGTTGACTATATTCTTTCATTGATACATCTAACACTTTAAAACTCTCGGTAGGAGTTAATAATGAAATAAAAGTTTGGAGAACAAAGGAACATGAAAGAAGCAAAGTTAGTCAAGCCAAAATATAGTCCTTTGCTTAATCAAACTTATTCCTTACTTAGTTAGGATTAATTTCATACTTAATCGGTATTCTTCTTACTTAGTCAAACCATATATCGTATAACAAACCACTCTTTCAAATTTGGTGTTTCAGAAGATAAATACATTCCGAAATATTCATTTTGAAAACATATTTTTTTGTTTTAGATTAGATATTTTAGAAACTATTTCTGTATTTCAGAAGGTCTTCTGAAAATACTTTTTAGAATACCTAATTCAAAAAGTATAAAAAAAAATCCAGAATGAATATTTTAGAAATTATTTTCAGATTTGGAAATTGTCTTCCGGAACACCTGTCTCAGAATGTTTTTTATAATCTAGAAAGATTGTTCGGGAAGGTAATTCTGAATCCAAAAATACTTCTGAAACAACTATTCTTGAGTATTAAATTTTTTTCGAAACAGATGTCTTAGAAAAATATTTTCATATCTAAAAGTATTTTCCAAAAATTTTGTTTAGTCTGGATTCGAAAATATCTTTCGAAACAGTCATTCCGGAATATATAAAAATTTTCCAAAATAAATGTTTTATAAGGCATTTTGAGATACTTCTCAAAGTGCTCATTCCAGAATAACTTTTTTTTTAACCTTCTGATTAAGTATCTTAAAATTTATTTCTAGATCCAGAAAATCTTTCAAAATATATAATCCGGAATTGTTAATAAAGAGGAGGTTAAGTAATGTTTATTATAGTTTTAATGAAAGGTAGTTTGGGAATTTTGTATTTTATAGGGTGCAGGAAGAAAAAAGAATGAGATGCGGAAAGAAACACCCATCCAAGACATATTACGTACATTGGGCTTCACCTACACTCCAATACATAATTATTTTTCTTAAAATTTATGAAAATAAAAAAAAGTAGTTCCATAATTTTTTTAACTCAAGTTTTCGTAAAGGGAAATAAAAGACAGGCTATTCAATATATTTTTACTAAATTCAAAAATACCTTTTCACATATATATATATATATATATATATATATATATATATATATATATATATATCTCGTGTTATTTGTATGTACTAAAAGTCTCATTTATGTGCAAAGGAAAACGATAGAATGACACCCCATTTTGACCACTTTCATTACCACCTTACGTGGCAACAGAATTTACATTTAAATTTTTTTTTTGTTAACTGAAAAATTAAATTGGCAGAAGGAAACGTGGTTCTCCGCACACGCGCGTGTGCTCACAGCCTTCTCCAAATTTCCCCAACACCACCAGACCGCGCATTTGTTTTTTCTTTTTTCAAAACTCCTCAAACTCCTCTGCGCTCCTTCTTCTTCCCGCACACACA